>Ga0233426_10000526_pt1 | contig 40414 bp, 79 predicted proteins | sample SI_118_April2016_6_FD_179875 | JGI IMG/M metagenome (GOLD analysis project Ga0233426, IMG submission 179875) | Seawater microbial communities from Saanich Inlet, British Columbia, Canada - SI_118_April2016_10_MG | ecosystem: Environmental > Aquatic > Marine > Inlet | place: Canada: British... | reverse complement strand
AACTTTACTTTATTCATCTTCTTTAGGTGTTATATCTATTATCTTTTCTTTAACTGTCTTTTCTATATCATTACTACCATAGAAATTAATCACAGGAGCATTATTAGTTACTACCTGCTCTTTCTCTTCCTCATAAGCAAAGTCTGTTAATAGCTTCATATGGTTATAAGAGCCATTCTTAGCTGCTTTCGCTAAACTTTCAAACATATTGACCTCTGAGCCAAAAACGTTCTTAATAGCCTTCTTAGCGTATGCCTTACGTCTATTCCTTTTAGCTTTGTTTAATGCAGGTTTATTGCTTCTCTCTCCTATTGGTGGTTTCTGTATAGGTATAGATTTCTTTCTACTATTATTCTTTCTACCGTCTGTACTCTTAATTTCTTTACTGCTCATACTAATATAACCATTTATTGCGTTTTTGTTTAACTATTATACATAATGTTATTATCTCTAAGGCAGTTGTTTAATCTCAAACAATAGATAACGTACTCGTGTTCGTGATTTATTCTTATTAAAAAGTATTCAGCAACACTTTCTCTAAATTCTTCTGATAACGATACAAGACTTGTAAAATTCTTTAGTAAAGTACAGTCAACCATTAATTCATATTCTTCACCATCAATAAAAGTTATTTGAGATGTAAGAGTAAACTGATAATCTTCAAATGTAATGTTTAAATCTATCTTATCTGAAGATAAAAAGTCTATATCTTTATCCTTAATAAAGTTTAGTAAATCTATTTCTATATCATTCATAATCTTTAAAATTAAATATATTGGTTTGGTAATTAATTTCTTGATGCGTTTCACTAACTTTATCTAAATCCTTAACTCCACAGGCTAAACCATTGCAATCTGTTAATGGTTGTGGTTCTCTACCCTTCATCATTGATATATCTTTCATTGTTGGATAATCTTTATGAGGTTTCAAAAACACTAAACCACCATCTTTAGATTGGTCTTTAAGCATTGTAACAGGCTCACCTTTCATATCTGTAAGTTCGTGTTCAATTTTAGCCATTTCATCAAAATTACTTGGTATGTCTCTTCTCATTTTCTGCCAATAACCTATGCCACCTTGCACACATCCTGTATTTAAACAGTTATTATTCAAGAAACCTAAAACATACGCTCTTGGTAGTTTTAAATCTGCATCTAAAACCATTTGAACACAATCTTTTTTATTTAAACCATACATAAGCAAAGGAAAAATAGGTTTTGCAGTTTTCTTATAGTTATTAACCATAGACTTAACCCTTCTAATTTCATCTACATCAAAACCAAATGCTTGTGCTTCATAGTCATTTTCTTTTTCCCATTCTTTTCTTAATTGTCTTTTTAATTCAGAAGAACAAACTGCACCACCTGCAACATTTAAAGATTTGTACTTATACCATACATCTTGTATTTTCTCATACTTTTTATCTTTACCTATTCTTGTAATGGTTTCAATCTCTTTACCATACCATTTCTCACAATCCTTCTTAAACCTATAAGTATCTTCATCTTCATTAAAGGTGTCAATGAAAATTAACCTTACATTTTCAAGTCCGTAAATATCAATACATAGCTTACAAGTTACTGCACTTGTAACACCACCTGACCACCAACCAATTATTTTATTTTTCATTTATATGTTTTTTATTATTAACGTAATAAATATTATAATTATTATTATTAAAACAGGCAAACATCCTGTTTCTGATTGCTCCTCTCCAATAGATTCATTATAATCTCTTTCTTCGTCAATCATTTCTTGTGGTGTTCCTAAATTCATATCTTTATATATTTTAATTTATTTAGTAATTTTTTAACATCTCCTTCTTCAACTCTTTGATTAAATTCATATTCAAGGAACGCAATCAAATCAAACTTTTCTGTCTCGTCTTCGTCAATGTAATGAAATCTATTCATAATATTTTGGTAGTTTATTATCGTCTAAATGAAAGTAAAAATCTTTAAATGGTATGTTTCTGCTGCTTTTACAACTAACTAATGTCTTTGCAGTCATACTGTCAAACTTCACCGCTATTTGTGTTTCTGCTTTCTTCTCTAATAAAGAACCTAAGTGACCTGTCGGCTTATCTGTTCCAAAGTTAGAGTGAATTACTGTTATGATATGGCAATTAAAGTGTGTTGTCCAAGACATTAACTTCTGTACTATCTCATTAGATTCTACCTGATTATTTGCTTCTGCAACTAAGTCGGCAACACCATCTATAACCACTAAACCTATCTTCTTTCCATCTGCGTGTAAATCTTCTAAACACGCCTCTATAAATTCTATCCTGCTTTTATAACCTAATTCTCTTAATGCGTATGTATGGTAAAAACCTAAATCTAAATCAGGATTCATTCGCTTTACTCTCTCCATTACCAACTTTGAATGAAATTTACCTTGTTCTGTATCAAAATGAACTAACTGCTCATTTGTCCTATGACTCTTTAAAAGACCGCTATACTCACAATTTGGATTTGCATAGGTAGAGGATATTAATGATACTAAAAATGTCTTAAAAGACTTGGGAGGTGCTTGTATGAAGCTAAAGTTACCATACGTACACATTGGTATTGGGTATTTCTTTAAATTGTTTCTGTTTTGATTAACTGTATAACCACAACTGATAGCTATTGGAGGTAAACTAACCTTCTTATTTAAGTCTACAAAACATTTTTGCTTGAACATTTCAAAGAACATTCTTCTTTCTTCCTTACTTGTAGTTTGTTCTTCTGTCATTGATTTGTTTTTGTTTGTTGTTTAATCTGTAATTAACTTAAAAATCTATTCCATTCTTCTGTAACATCCGTACTACCTATAACACTTGTTATTACTCTGTTGTTCAAATCACGCATTAAAAACTCAGGTAACAAACTTCTCTTTAAAACTTTATTCTCTAACCATTTTACATAATCTTCTTCATAATATGATATATTATCAATCCTATAAGTTCCAACACTAAATCTACTTTGCTTCTCGTATTCTTCTTTTAAATCCATTATATTTTTTTTGTTTGTTTTTAATAACACACTCTGCCATTTGCTACAAGTGGATGCTTGGATTGTGCGACAGAGTGTGTATTTTGTTTACTTAGCTACTTTCTAAAATGGTAAATCATCTACCGCATCAGATGCCACAGGTGCTTCACTATTAGCTTCTCCTGTTTCTTTAAACACACTCCACGCTTGTAATGATGTGAAGTATTTACCTTGCCATTCATTAGTACTTACGTTAAAAGATACTTTTACTGCATCACCAACTTTATTGTACTTAGCAAAATTGTCTACCTTCTCTTGTCCGAAGATATTAAAACAATACAAGTTATTATACTTGTCATCTGTTTTTACAACAAACTCTTGGCTAATCCACTCTTCACCTGACTTTTTAGATGTTCCTTTTTTAGCTTCTAATACTTTTTCGATTTTACCTACTACTTCTAATCCCATAATTTCTGTTTTTACTTAATTAATAATTGTTTAACTGCACTACTTACACTATACTTACTTTCTACTTGCTCAATGGTAAAGTTACCTTTTAACGCTTGCACTACCTTTTTGAACTCTGTACTACCCATCTTCAACTCAGGCTTTCCTGAAGGCTTACTATGGTTATTTGTTGCATCACTATCTTTAGTGTCATCAATAAGTAATAAATTACCTAAAGCGTATTTCTTAGCGTAACTACTTGCTGCACCTGTTCTTTGTGGATTCTGCATACCTTTAGCATCAAAATCTAATACCGCAGTACCTACTGATTCAATCTTCTCTACTTTGTTGTCTACCTCTAAGTCAAATATCTGTGCTACCGATTCCACAAATAAGAAACCTTCCAATGCTTTTAACTCTTCAGTTATCTTAAACATTACCTTGTACTTGTCTGCTATTGGTTTAATAGCTTCTAAAATATCCTCAGCACTACGGTAATTATACTTACCAAAGTTGTTTCTCTGACCTTTGTTTACTTTCAGTTCGGTCTGAATAATTTGCAATTTCTGTAAAATGTTCATTCTAATTGTTTTGGGTTAATATTGCTTTTCTTACTATTCTCTTGTACTCTTCAGGGCAATCTTTGTCTGTTAACTCTAAAATGTACTGTTCTAATTCTGTTACTCTATCATACAAGGCTATTATTCTTAGCCTTTGAAACTCTACTAATTCATTCATTTGTTCTTGTTTTTAATTATACATCAAAGATAGTGTTTTTTTGCTTACTAAATGTTAAAGAAATGTTAAAGAAATGTTAAAAAAGAGTGGCTTTTACACCACTCCCTAAAACAAAAATCACAAAACAAAACATATCATATTATTACTATCTCAGGCTTTCTTATGTAGTTATCCGTATCAAAGTAAATACTCTCTTCGTATAAGTGTATTCTTTGGATTCCATACTGTATTAAACCTTTTACAAATGTAAATCTTTTCTCTTTACTTAAACATCTAAACTTAACTCCCTTTCCTAATCTATGTGGGTGGTCTGAAGCTAATCTTATTCTATCAGCATAGGCTTTAGATGTATATCCTAATTCTATAAAACCTGTCAGTCTTTCTGTCTTAAATATCTTATCTAATATAAAAACAGGTGCAGATTCCATAAACATCTTACCGCTACCTAATTGTTCAGGTGTATCAAACATACTCCACTTTAGAACTTTCAACCCTTCGGTGTCCATTTCTTCTGTGTAATCAGAGGTATAATCTACTGAATAGTATTTGAAGATGTCTTTACGCTTCTGATACTGCATCTTATTAAAACTTATCCGTTAACGTTCTTTCTAATATTGCCATCATTCTCCAAGCACATTTTGTTAAATGTCTTACACCATCGTCATCAATTTCTATACCTGAAGCGTGGTCTATTAAATGTCGCATACAAGCATCTAACTCATCTTTAGACTTATCCATATCCCAATGAAGAGGTGTGTTAGGGTGGTGTTGTTCGTTAGCTATTAAAGATAGTTTTGATACATCTCTTATTGCGTTTGGAAAATACTTAATAAACCCACTATAAACAGGTGTTGCCTTTCTTTTCTGTGCTTCTACTAATCTGTAGTCTATATCGTTATTCATTGTTATCATTGTATTTTATTTTAGTAGATATGCTCTCTAATAGATTGTAAGCATACTTTATTATCTTTCTTTTATTGCCAAAATCTGTGTTTATTGGACAGTTGGTTTTATTTAATTCTGACTTAACTATTGTGTCAATATTACTATTAATGTTAAAAACATAAACACCCTCATCATCAGTTACAATATAAAGAAATATTTTTCCTTTTATCTGTGATTTCTGATAATTAGAAAACAACTTGTTAGCTTCTATTATTTTTGTAGAATAATAAGACCTTCTGTTTTTTATTTCAACAATGTAGTTATCATCTTCAGCATCATAAGAACTAAATTTATCTCTTTTCAAGACAAGCATAGTTCCATAATTCTTATTAATAAAATCTACTGTTGATTGCTCGTTCATTATTTGAATTTAGATTCTTTACCATAATTCTCTAAAATCATTGGTACTGCAATAGCTTCTTTTCCCCCAATAATGACCCCACAACCAATAGCAGGTTTCTTTCCTGCCTTAGCATATCCAAAAGCATACTGTTCGTGGTCTATTCCACAACCTACTTGCATACCAAAAACTCTATTCTGTCTACCTACAACGTAGTCAACGTATAATTGTGTATGTAAATGACCTTGTACAACACTCTGTAAGTCTGCTTTACATTTACCTCTTGCAGTACCACCTTCTCCGTGAGCATACAAAACACCTTCAATTTCCATCTCTGTGTGAAATCTCCAATTTGGAACACCAAGCACTTCGTTATACTCTCTAATCCACTCCCTTGGAATACCACCTGACTGTGCTTTTCTCATTATCAATCTACTATGGTTACCTATAATAACATCTACATCAGGGAATTGCTTGTAATATCTCGCTAATCTCTTTTTAGCAAAAGCCAACTCTTCTCCACCTCCCATTCCATCAGCATCTGTTTCGTGGTAAGAACTATAATGGTGGTCTAATTCATCTCCAATATGCACAACTCTGTTACAATTATACCTCTCGTAAGTATCTACTAAGAAATCTAAATAAGTATCTAAATCAAATGGACAATGTGTATCTCCTATAATAAGAACTCTACTCTCTTCGTCAGTCCACTTATCGTACATTCTCTTTACTCCGTCTCTTAATCTTGGTCTAAAATCTTTCATTATTGTTTTTGTTTAATTGTTTCTGTATAATTCTCAATAGCACTCTTAATTCCTGCACAAGCTAAGTAATTCTCTTCATCTTCGAAGATACTTACGTAGTAGTTCATTTCATCAATGGGTATACCATTCTTTAAGTCTTGTAAAGCCTCTTCGTAATACTCAGATATTACTAATTTACTCTCGGTTTCTGATTTCTGCATAAATGTTTGTTTTTAGTTTTAATATATTATAGCACTCTAAAAATTTGTCCTTAGCATCATCTACATATTCATCTAAGAATAATCTGTAAACTCTCCTAAATAATCCATATTCTGTAAACACTCCTGAAAATAACTTCTTAGCGTATGCTTTACCTTTACCTTTAAAGTAATTAACGTTATCTGCGGTATCACCTACTATCATTTGTGTATAAAAGTTCGTTTTAGCTTCAAAATATTCAATCTTATCTAACTTTCTTCTTTTCCAATACGTATCAAAAAACCAACAAGGAAATTGCTTGTAATCTTTATCAATACCAACTATAATAACACTATCCTCTCCATTCTTATCAACCTCATTTTGCCACACAGAAGCTACTACATCATCTGTTTCGTGTCCTTCTGCATACAAAGAATTGTAAGAATCCTTAACCTCTTTATGCAATGCACTTAAAAATTGTGGTTTATCCTTTGTTCTGTTAGCCTTATAAGACTTATTTAAAGCTAACCTGCTTGCATTTGAACCTCCACTACATATTATCACATTAGTTACTACACAATACTGCTCTAAATCCTCTAAAACAAACTCTAACTTAGAGTTGAATAAATCAATAGCCTCCTCTAAACTTTCTTGGTTATAAGCCGAAGCGAATATAAGTGAATCTGCATCTATAATAGCAACCATAATATCTAATTTTCAGTAAATTTAATGCTTTTTAATTTAATACACAAGATTTATTTTAATTATTTACAACTCATCATAAAAAACATTAAAACGTTTTTTATAAGACAGTTAGCCACAATTAAACCACTCAAAGAAATCTATTGTATCATTTTCAGAAAGCTCATTATAGCTATACTGCGTATTTATAAACTCATTGTATTGGTTTAACAGTTCACGATGTTGGCTAACATCGGTTATAGCAAATTCTTTAACTTGCTCTATTGTTTGTAAAATACTTTCACCCATAGCAGCACTTCCCTTAAAGTACTCTATTTCATAACCTTTATGCTCTTTAAGGCTCTCTTCGATAGAGTATTTTACTTTGTCTAAATCGCTTAATTTTAAAAATTCTTCTTTATTCATTGTTTTAGTTTATTTAATTCGTTAAAAATCTTGCCATAACCATATCCGTTGGTAGTAATACTTATTTTTTTAATTCAACAGTATGTAATTGTTTGCCAAGAAAAGGGGCACAAACCAATCCGTAATCATTTTCTACAACGATACAGCACTCATTAAAAAAATGTTTAACTACACCTATTCTATCAATAAAACCAGCTTCTCTAAAATAAACTTTGTCATAATAATTTATTTCATTACCATTTACATCGTTAAACCCAGTACTACAACCAACACCGTATAAAGTGCATTTCTCAGTACCTTCTTGTATAATATTTTTCATCTTTAAAGTTTTTTAATATTAATTAATTTATTGTTAAACGCACCTTATACAATGCGTTGTAAGTAATACTAATCTTCGTTTTCAAATTGGTATATTGGGTGTAAAATAGATTTAGGATTCTTCCTTTTTAATCCATTTTCGGTTATCTTTTTAATAGCGTTGTTTATCACTTTTGCACCACCTTTACTTATCCAAGTATCTCTACTATTTAAGTGGCTTTCAAAGGCAAGTGCTACATAATAAAGTTCTTTGTCTGTAAAATCTATTTTTTCTCGTTCCATATTTAAGTTTTGTTATTAATTATCCGTACTACTTACAACACAGTATATAAACAATTAAAAAATCACTTTTTACCATTTAACAACCATAGTTCTACTAAAACCATAGCAGCAATTAAGCAAAGTGTATTTTCAAATCCTTGAAAGTGTTTAAATCCTATAAGCATTAACATCATTACTACTACTGATATTGTGTCTATTAATCTTCTGTTCATTTTGTCTAATTTTTTAAAAGTTCATATACAACAAAGATAGTCTTTTATTAATATCTAAATGTTAAAGAAATGTTAAAAATATAATTAATAAAGCTATTTAGGTGCTTTAGGTAAAGGTTGCCAATGTGTTGTATGCAATTAAAATCACTCGCTTTCTGCTTTACATTCAACATCAGGCATCATACCAAATACCTCATTAATTGTTTCTTTACTATATCCATCTATTTCTAAAGCCAATTCTATTGCGTCTCTAATAGCATAAGGGTAATGGCACGTTTTAGTATCTATTGTTACTATAGGTGTTTGTCTTTCACTTTGGTTTCTTTCAATAATTATTTTCATTTAATAAATTTTTCTTTTATCTTTTTCATAATTTACTTAATTATCGTATATATCTAGATAATCTTGTAAACTTTCTAAATACCCTTTAATACAAGGTGAGCATTTAGTGTTTCTAACTTTAGTTCTAAATACGTGATTGTAAATATCAGTAACTCTACCTCTATCCTCGAAAGTAAACTTAGTAGTTTTACTATCTAAAATATCCTTTAACCAAGTATAATCATCAGGCTCAATACATCTAACCTTTCTTCTGCTCCAAACAGGAATCTTATTAAACTTCTCTTTACGTTCGTCACAACCGCAATCATCTGTAATAGCTTCTACTAACTTCTTAATACCTGTAACCTCAGTTATCTTAGCTACAATATCTCCTAATCCAACAGGCTTATTATCCTCTTCAACTTTAGATTGTAGTGCCTTAAATGATAACCATTCTTTATATTCTCTATAATCTTTACTACGTTTATCTATTGTCTCATAGTAACCATCCTTTTCTAATTCCTCAAAATAATTATTATCTTTCATAATCTATATCTTCTTTTCTTATTGTGTAAATACATTTCATTACCGCATTTATTTCTTCGGCATAAAAAGGCATTTCCCTCATCCTTTTAACAACGCTAAGGACTAAATCCATTTCTTGTGGTGTTATCATATTAATTAAATTTATTATAAATTGCTTTATAAAGTTCGTCTATCTTATTGTATAACTCTTCTTTATCTCTTTTTGTTACCTGCCCATAAGTATCTTTACCAACTTTTAAAGTATGTGTAGATTTGTTATGTACCTCTAATTTAACTCTTGGATTCTTTGTAGGTGTTATAGCTACTATATTAACTACCCAATCATTATCAATACACCATCTTACGTGTTCACTTGTTAAGTCTATCATATCCTATCGTATTCTCCATTAAAATAATCCTCATAATCTTCTCCTAATTCATTCTTAAAGATAGTCTTAAAGTTCTTAATAGAATGAAATATTGAACCTGCACTTATACCAACTCCTTTAGCTATCTCTCTAAGTGATTTACCTTTCGTTACTCTTATACTATTCTTATTAATTCTAACTCCGAAGTATAATTCAAAAAGTCTTTTATCGTATGTATTCCACTCAGAAACAATATCTCTCATAGAATCTAATATACTTACAGTCGCATAATCTCTACCTTCATCGTAATCAACATCTTCCTCTACATTATTATCTTCAAACTCTTTAAAACCATATTTATTATTTACTCTTAAATGATTGTAGTAAAGGTTTCTAATTGTAATGTAAACGAAGTATTTATTAACATCATCTCCATACATAATCTTACTTTCGTCTGTTACAAGGTCGTGTAATCTAATGTACATATCCTGCACTAAATCTTCTGCTAATGATAAATCACAACCTAAGTTGATTAACATCTTAACCCATAATTCGTGATGTACTGATAGTTTCTTTAACATTATATCTCTTTTATGATTATTTCTACTCTTGGGTTTTCTCTATCAAGTTCAGTCGGCAGGATTGTTTCTTTCTTAACGTAGTTATCGTTATCATCTTCCCAACAACCATAGTTAGTTATAGCATCTAACAAGAATTTACTTACAACTGAAACCACGTTCATTTTATCGAGAAGTCTATTAGAAGCCTTATAAACCTTGTAAGTTATTTCAACAGGTGTTTGTATGGTTAAACCTTCTAACTGCTCACCAAGTAATTTTGAATACTTCTTTTTAGCATCATTACTTGTTCTGTGGTGTAGGTTTCTGTAAGTATTCATATTTAACAAAACCTTCTTATCTTCCTTAGATTTACTTGAAAGCATAACGAATAGTGGAGATATAATTTTATGTGTCATATTTTTTATATTATACACTAATGTACAACATTAATAAATACGAATGAAATTTAGTTTTTAACTAATGTTAACTCTCTTTCTTCTATTAACAGTATTTTCTATGTCTTTTATCAAATCATATTGATTTATAGATAATTTATCAACAGATAATATACCTTTTATTATCTTCTTTTCTCTTTGTGTTAATGGTTTTTCATTCATAAACCTAATTAATCTATCTGATTTAGCAGTTGTCATATTTAAGTTTATTAAATCATTACCAACTAAAGCTAATTGATTATTTCTACTATTTTTTTGAGATGTATTATCTGTATTTTTTGGTTTAACCTTATTATTAGATACTACTCTGTTTTTACTATACTCAGTTTTTGGCATAGTATATTGAATTGCACCATCTAATAATAAAGAATACTTAATATAAGTAACATTACCATCTAATTTAGTATCTTTATAATTATTAAAATCATCAATAGAATTAAATTCCTTGATAAAATCAAACTTCTTTGTACCTGTAAAAAATAAAATCTTTGCTTTCATAATATTGTTTATTTTAAATTATAAAACAAATATATAATAAATATTTTAAATAAAATCTAATTTAACATTTATTTAACGTTTCATTGCCTTTTGGGAGGCAACGAATATCAGATAAAAATAAAAAGTAATAAAAAGTTAAAAAGTTCCGTGCTTCTGCACCGATGTAAAGGTAGAAAAAAAAATGTAAACAAAAGTAAAAGTTATTAACACTTGTTTATTAAGCATTAAAAAACCCCAACTTTTTAAATTGAGGTTTAGTTAAGTTCAGTACTTCCCATCTTTGTTGATGTATTTATCAACTAACTTTCTTGCGAAAGACCTAAAACCTAATACGTCAATAACTACAGCACCTAGAACATACTTGTACCACGTAGGTAGCATATCTAAACTCTTATAAGATGATAATGTTAAGTCATTAAGTTCACTCCAACTATTAGCTTCATATGCAATTATAAATGGCACTACCGTAGCTATAAGTACCGGCATTAAAAACAAGTAAGTTATTACTTCGTCTTTGTATGTGTACTTTTTATTCTGAGCAGTTATCAAGTCTATTTGATTATCACTTTCTGTATTAGACATTATCCTGTCTACACTAGCCTTTGTTGTAGCTTCTGTTATTTTAAACCTCTGCTCCGCTTGTAGTTGTTTCAACTTTGCTCTATTATCTAATGCGGACTTGCCAATTCCTAGTAAGTTTCCTAATAATCCTAGTATATTCATTTTAAAATAAATTTATATCTTTATAGTTAATCCAAACTTCCTCTCCTTTTAAGAGAGCTTCTGCAATCTTTGGGTATATTTTCTTGTATGCTTGTGTAGAACCTCCTATAAAAGCAGAATCATCTGCATTGTTAGCCATCCCAACTAATAGACACCCTGCTGTATCATCATCATCATTACCGATGTGAATTAATACGTATTCAAAGTTTGGCACATCTTTTATCCAAAGCATTCCTTTATGGAATTTTGAGCCGAACTTCTTTGAGTATCTATTGTGAAATCCTCCCTCTGTGCGTAGTTCTATTTTATAACGTCCATTAGGTATTCTTGTTTCTCCAAAGACTTTAACGGCTCTCTTTTCATCTTCTAAAGTATAGCATTTAAACTCTCCATTGATGAAGAATAAACCATCAGTAAACTCTTCTTGTGAGTTGTATCTTTGTACATCTATATCCATCTTATTTATTTAAAATAGGTTTGTACTATGTAGTTTATAGCAATTGTTAATGTAGCTCCTATGGCATATACCTTAGCTTTATCTATTCTAATTTCTCTTTCCAAACTCTGAAGGTTATCTGTGTTAGAACTAACTTGCTCTACAAGTCCTTTTTGATTTGTTTTTGTATTACTTTCTAAGTAGCCTTTTATCTCTGCATTTATAACAGCCTGTTCATTCATAAAGTTTGATACACTTGCTGCGAAATTTAGTTGACTTTTAGCATTTTCTTGTGTTTGTACTAACAAAAGCTCTAGTAACTCTTTATTTGTATGTGTTTGGTTTGCCATTACATTTGTTTTAAAATAAACATCATTCCTACTATAATTACTGTACTTATCACACTCGCTAATTTTGTTTGCTCTAATGTAAATCTTATGCCATTCTTATGATTATGAAAATAATGTGTTGCCTTAAATTTCTTTGGAAAGAATATAGTTAAATATAATTTCTTGTCTATCAAATCAAATAAATTTCCTGCCCACCAACTAAACATAGCCAACCAAAAATGACCACTAAATAAAGCTAATAAAACATAGATTAAACTTGGAATCACATCATATTCAATAACTTCTTTTGTACTTAAATGTTTCTCAAATAGAAAGTCTAAAAAATAATGAGAAGCTATTGCCAAAGGAATACCAATGGCAAAAGCTAACTCTTCACTATTTGTTAAAACATAAGTAGTTGTTGTTAGAACAAGTCCTACTGCTGCGTGGGGGTTACTGTACATTACGCAAATCCGTGATTAGGTGTTGATGGACTAACCTCGTATTGACCCCAACCATAACCACTTTTATCTTTCCAAAAGACATCTACATCATAGGTTAAACCTTCCTTTACAAGTATAGATTCTTCCGTTTTAGGGTTGTATTCGTATTTATCGTCAAATCCTAAACACACTATTGCGTGAGTTGTTTCTGTAACTGTAATCTTGTTGAAAGCTAACTCACTATCTTCGTGTGCTAATTTCAATATTAATTCCTCTGCTTTTGCTTCTGTTGGAAAGCTATATCTTTTTACTGCCATATCTTATAAAGTTGTTAATGTTATTGCTTCTGCTTCTGTTAATTCTGTGTTGAATACTTGAATTTCTTTTGTTTCTCCGTAAAAATCCACACCTGAAAAATCTAACGTAAGGTTATTAAAGATATTTGTTGGAAATGGAGATAGAATTGTTTGAGTATTCCCTTTCGTACCATTAATATAAAAAGTAAGACTTGTTCCACTCCAAACTACTGCTATTTTTGACATAACAGATTTATCAAAAAAACCTGATGTACTAAAGTAATAAACATCAGCACCTCTTCTAACTGATGCACTCCATTTGTCATTACTACCACTACCATAGATAGCAATGTAGTCTCCTGAAGATGTATTTTCAACTAACCCCATAAACTGATTTGTATTATCATCAGGACATTTAGCGTGTAAAAATAAAGTTCCTTCACTTGACTTAAAAGTATTCACATCTCCTGCATCACTTACAACATCTGCAACTCTTGTTACAGTAGTTCCTTCAGTTCTAATTCTTGATGTAGCATAACTTAATTTTTCTAATTGACTTTCATTTACATTGCCTGTTACGGTGCTAACTAATCCTCCTGACGTAGCTGTAAATGTTAATTGTACTAAATCATTAACTCCTGTTCCAACTAAAGACCCTGTAAAAGTTCCGCTTAAAGCAATCGTACCTGTTCCATAAAACGAAACCGTATATTCATCCGCAGTTGTAGTTACGGTCTGTGTTACCATTACTTGTGAGTTTAGATACTCATTTTTTGATTGTGGTTCTGTTAATAATACAGGACACCCTCCATCAGAGTAATCTAATCTTGGAACATCTGCTCCTACTGTTTCAATTAATCCTGCTGAATTAACTCTTGTTGCAGTTGATGCTCTTGCTACTGTAAAATCTCCTACTCCGTCAGTAGGTAGTACGCTATAAAGTTTTGTTGCTTTATAACCACTTGGTATCATTGCTAAACTTGGTATTGCCATTTTTGTTTATTTTATTATTTATATTATTGTTACACATTCTAATGATTCAACTACTCCCCCATCATCAACTACTCTAAAGTAATAATCCCAATTATAATCAACTGTGAATAGAGCGTTTACACATTCTAATGACTCTACTGTTCCACCATCTGCTTCTACTCTATCTGCAAATCTTTGAGTTACTAAATTAATTCCACCTGCTAAATCTGCATAAGACTTACCCCAACTAATAGTGTTAGTACTTACACCAATTCCCCACCAAGTAGTTTCATAAATCTTACCCCAACTTATATTATTTGCCATTGTCTTGCTCTTGTTTTATTACTTCTTTGAAATACTTTTCTAACTTTACCTCACTAACCTCTTTAGGCTTGTAAGTACCTCTCTTAGACCTTTCTGCCGCCATTATAATACAATGCTTGAAAAGTTACTATTATCTCTGTCAGGGTACATATCTCCATTCGAGTTTTGATTATACTCAGGGAATTTGCTTGAATTACTACAAATGTAATCTGTAAACCTTGTTGTGTAAAACTCTGCTCTTGCAGTTGCTTTAGATGTCATTCTATCTATATCACCAAAGTCTACAAAATCATCATTCTCTCCTCTATGCTTAGATAAACCTCCGTTATTAACTCTAAACATACAGAAAGGAAAATACTCCATTTGAGTAAACCAAATCAACATAGGCTTAATATACTCATCTCTTAAACTCTTGTAATTAGCATAAGGTATTGTATCTATATCTCCACTAATAATCAATGATTGTAACTTATTGTATAGTCTTGTACCTATATACTGTTGTATATGAATGTCTTGTGCAACCTCGATGTAATGGATTAACTTATCAGCATCAGTACTACCTGATATAATTGAATTATCCTTTAAATCTTTTACTGTTATAAATAATGCTTTATCACTCATATCCTAATATTTTTCTAATTTTACTTAATACACTTGGGTATGCACCTTTGTTAATCATATCAATAGGTCTAATAGGTGTTTCTGTTGGATTGTTAGGTTGGTCTAAACCTTTATTATAAGCATCATCAGGATTTACTTTACCACCTTTTTGCTTGTAAACTTGTAACTCCCAATAATGATGGCAATTTTTACCACCTTTGAACTTTAGTAAACTGTAATTTCTACCTTGATGTCCTAATTTATTATTCACACCTCTAAAAGACATCATATTAATATCTTCCTTTCTAAATACTAATTTATTAGCAGTTAAGTTTTCCATTTTCTTACAGAAATCTCTACTACCATTACTCTTTCTAACAGGCATATAGGCATATCTTACTTTATATGTACTGTTATCTTCTTTAGATGGTTTATTAGAATACTTGATTTCAGCCATTTTAACGGATTCTTTTCCATCTTCGTATATTTCACTATGAACCATCTCCCAATCATCGCTTAAAACCTCTCCTAGACCTTCTAATTGACCTACTAAGTCATCACCTTCATCTTCTGAGAAGTCCTCTGCTTGTGAGGATAGTTTTTCTCCTGTTTCTTCTTCACGTTTAATGTTAGTAGAAATGTTCTCTAATTCCGTAAATTCGATAGGTTGTAATGTAACGAAATATAAATCTTGATGAATACCATTAAAATCTAATAATTCCTTTAAACCACTTATAATTTCATCTTGTCTTGGTCTAATAATAACGTTATCCATTAACACAGATGCAGTTCTTAATTCTTCTGCATTATTACCAAATCCTGTATTATCTTTAATACCTAATAATATTGGAGATACAATACCGTGTCCTAACATTATCTTCTCTCTTGCTTCGTCTGATAAAAATTGGTATTGTGCGTGAGCATCAGGTAAATGTATAGCGTCAATAGTTGCAGATGTTTCTTGACTGTCGTTAAACGCAAGCATTACTTTTCCTGCATTAGATGCACCACTAAACTTTTCGTTTACCTTATTCTCTATTAAGTTCTGTGTAGATTCATCAGGCGCACCATTGTTGAATTGTAAAAGTAAACTTGGTGCTAAACCGTTCTGTATGTTAGAGATGTGGTATTCTGATACTTCTCCTTCTAATTCTACATACTGTAAGCATCCGTGATAAAAAGCAGGAGCATAGTAATAGAACTTTGGATTATAAGGTTTGATTATGTATATCTCATTTAACTGACTGTCAGTACCACAACCAAATGAAGGTATCTTTTTAGTCTTATCGTTCTTTTGATGTTTAGTCCAATCAGGACAGTAGTGCCAAGATTTAATCACACCATCAATAGCTTTAGATGCTCTTAGTGTAATCATTGGGAAGTGAGATACTTTTAATATCTCTGTCTTAGTCTTATTGTAAGTTACCTGTAAAGCACCTTGCCCTAAAGTATAATAATCTTTAGCTAATCTTTGTATTTGATTAGGTTTTAATAATTTCTTAAATCTAATGTAATCTTTAGGAAATTTATCTGAGTTTAAAGATTCTAAACCTCTACCATAAATCATATCAGAAATACCATTAACACAACGTGCATTAGTAGCTGAACTCATAAACCCATCTATCAACCTATCAAAGTAATCGTTATTATCTCCAAAAGAAACATAATCCTCGTTATACTCTTCTTTTGTAATAGGTGTTTGGTAAGACGATAAATTGGCAACTCTAAAGTTAATCGTATTTTTCTTTTGTTCTGACATAATTAATTTCTTATAATGTATGTGTTATCATCTAACTCATTGTACTGTTCGTAATTGTTTTGAGATTGCTTATGCTTCACTTTATAATCAGTTTGTGATGTTGCATAAATCTTGTCTCTATACCATAGTTTACCTTCGTGAGTAAACTCTATGTAGTATGTTTCTCCTTCTTCTAAAAATGATAAGCTAACTTCAATATCTGAATAATAGCTTTGATTATAAAAACTTACTACAAAAGACAAATCATCAACACAAGATAAAGATTCTATTAATCCTCCGTCTGCTTCTACTCTTACACCATATTCTTGCGTAACAATAAAACCTGTAATAACCTCTTCTTGTCCATATCCATCTTTACGTACTTTTATCTCCACGTTACCGCTTGAAACAGTAAATCGTGGCATAAAGCTAATGGTTTGTACAGAGTTGTTCGGTAATAGTATAATCATATTAATATAACAACAAAATTTTGTTTTGTTTTAAATATATAAAAAAGCACCACAGATTATGTAGTGCTTTAATATATTATTAATTAAATAATCTTAAAGAATAGTAAACCCTGCGGCTTCGATATTCTCTTCTGCGGTATTGCCTGCAACTGCTTCCGCTAAGAAATTAGCAGGAATCTTCTCCATACCTGTAAAGGTTAAAGTATATCCACTTGCATCTCCCATTGCCGCACCTGTTGCTATTGTACCTCCTGTAACATCTAAACCATATTCCAATCCTGCTACAAAAACATTACCGTTATTATCCTCTATAAGAATTGGAGGGTGTCCATAAGACAATAATTTAATTGCTTTATGCTCCTCTTTACTTAATTTTGGTAATTGCAGTTCAAGAACTTGCTCAAAATAAGTAGTTCCGTTTTCTCTACTTGATGTTACTGTTTCTGTGTATGTAGAAGCACCTCTTACCTCATACTTAAATGCATCTGTACTTCCTACCGTAGCGACAACATCCTCATCAGGAGCAGCACTATACGTTAAAACACTAAGACCATCTACAAAATACACCGCTTTAATACCACCAACAGAATCTTTACAAGGCTCTGCTCTACCTGTTGTTATAAAATCACACGCCATTTTTATTTGTTTTTAGTTATTAAAAAAGGGCAGGTGTAATTACCCACCCTCTTTATATTTATATTAATTTTCTAACTCTTAGTTAGCACCGTTTACGATTCCGTAAGTTACGATGTCCTCAACAATTCCGTACTGTACACCTGCTAAGAATCTCATAATTACTCTTACATTTTGAGAACCATCAATGTCAGCCATATCTAAAATTCTTACTTCGTTAAAGTCAGATTGTAAACCTGTACCAAACCATAAGTTGTCTTTTTCAGCAGCAATCATTTTATTGTCTGCTAATCCATTTGCCATAAAGATTTTTACACCATCAAAGTATTGGATGTTAATGTCTTGGTTATTACCTTGAGCCATAAATCCGTTAGCACCTTGTCCGTTAGCTTGGAAACCTCCTAAAGCACGTTTGTAAGCACGAAATACGTTTTGAGCAACATAGATATGTAAACCATCTTTACCGTATAATGCAGAAGGGATAGCATCAACTACTTTTCCTAATTCATCAACAACGTTAGCCGCAGTAATTGCAATACCTGTAACCTCATTTGCAGTAGGTAAATCAGCATCAGCCGCTAATAAAGTAGCATATCCTGCGTAGTTATCTGCACCTAAAACACCTTCCCAAACTGAAGTTTCTGTTGAAGCAGATACTTTAGCCGCTACATACTGAACGATATAGTCTTGGATATTTTTAGGCATATTCTTGAATCCACTATAACCCATTGATAATCCATCCCAATCATTAACCCAATCCTTCTTACAAAGTTCTAAGTTAACTTGTAATTCTTTAGGTTCGATGAAACGCTCCGTAGAAGTTACAGTAGAAGTATCTGTAAAGTCACAAGAACCTCCTCTAATTAATGAATCTGTTTCTAATCTTCTAACTACTTCTTTTGAAGTTATGTTAGGTCTTACAGTTAAACCTCCGTTTGCAAGAGTGTTTCCTGATAATAATGCTGCTGAGATAATTTCTTTTTTATACTCACCTGCATACGTAGTTGTAATACTTGTACTTGTAGCCATTTTCTATTTTTAATTTAGTTATTTAATTTCGCTTGTATTCTTTCTTGTGGAGACATTCTTGCATACTCTCCCATTGATATGTGAGCCTTCTTTTCTACCTCATTTTCAGGTGAATGAATAATCTCTTTTACTTCTTCTAAAACAACTTCCGTTTTCTCTACTTCAACTTCTTCTTGTTTAGATAATTCCTGTGGAACTTCTTTTAATTCCTTCTTGTTTTCCTCAATCAAGGCTTGTATCATCAAAAACAATTCGTTTTTAACATCAGATAATTGTTGTTCGGTAACGTAAGCAGGTGCAACAGCTACCTCCTCCTTTACTTCCTCTTTAACTTCCTCTTTAACTTCGTCAGCTAAAACAACCTCTTCTTGTTCTAAAACAACTTCCTCTTTTGAGATACCAAGCAATTCTTTAATCTTGGTTAACGTGTCATTGTGTTTACTCATTTTTACTTGTTTTTATATTAATATAACTAATTGATATTTAAGTGTTTTAAATTAACACTTATTCTTTTGGTTTTTTACCACCTATATCTCCAATTCCTTGCTTCCAATACTCAGATTCTTTACATCTTTTTTTGTTACATTTATCTATGGTATAGGTATTTAAACATTTACAATATTTTGCTCTTTCTGCCATTATGGTACATCATTAACTATGTTAGCACTTGTCATATTATACATTACAAACACACAGTTTGCCTCAGTTCCGTTATCTTGTAAATTAGGGTAAGTATCGCCATCTCCCATTCTCCACCAATGTTTAGGCTCGTTTACTAAAGTTGAGAAATCAAATGGCACACCACTATTGTAAATATCAGATATGTTACTGCTTTGGTCTGAACTCCAAATAGCTAACTCATCAATTTTTTCACCATTTAATGTATTGCCACTTACTAACTTTGCTATCCTTAAATTTTGCCCACTTATTGCACCACTCCAACCATAATTTGAATTAGTATTGTTTGTCGTTTGGTTAACACCATCAACATAAATTTTAAACCTACTATAATAGTTGTTTATATCTCCACTTGATGCTCCTGTTGTACCTCCATCATAAGTCATTGTTATTTGCTGCCAAGTATCAACACTCAAGCCATTAGGTGCTAGTATTTTAATGTGATTATTGTCGCTTCCGTACTGTAACCTAACCTTGTTTGCACTTGTTAACCTAATCTCAATATAACCTCCATTTGTAGTATCATTTGAGCCATAGTAAAATATAACTCTACCACTTGATGAGTTTGTAGGCTTTATCCAAAAAGATATAGTCCAAGCATCACTACCTCCACTACCGTTACCACTTCTACCTAGAACACCATCTAGTAATGAAGCGTTAGCCCCTGCATAATCTTGGTCGCTAAACTGAATACTCTTTGTATTTGAGAAAGGAGGTGTGGAGACTGTTAAAACAATAGTCTGACTATCTTCGTCATTGTAGTTAATAGCCTTTACAGGTATATTGTAAGTTCCTGCTGCCAAAGAAGAGCCTCCTATAAGATTTCTTATCTTACCCTCTACTGTTGCAATACCACTAACGTTTGATAAATCCCATTCATAGCCAACACCATAGTCGGCAGTTAATTCGTAATTCAATGTTTCTCCTTCTGTTAAATTTACAGCTAAACTCGAGGTTATTAAAGGTGCTTGACCTGAAGATACTCCTGTATTTTGAAACAACGCATTTAATGTATTTATCTTCCCTGTGTCTGTTCCTGTAATTAAAGAACCATTTATAGACACATTATTTAAGTTTATACTTGTGTAGTAAGTCTTAGAACCTGTTATGGAACTTATATTCAAAGTACCTGAGTTTAATACTGCGTGTATCGTGTTCACAGGAAAATAATCTCCTGTACTCATTATTATTGTGTTGTCTTTTGAGTCTAGGAAGAAGTTAAATTCATCTGTATCAGAAGCAACCTGTTGACCTATACTACCCAACACATTACATTCAGAGGTTATGTAGTCGGCACAATCTTGAGCAGACGAGAATGAGTTACCTTCCGAATCTTCAAAGTTGGCAAATGGTATATTAAAGAACTCATATACTGTTTCAGATTCTGATATTGTTCTGATGTCATTTTTTATATTTATCAAAGTACTGTTACTAGAGTCAACCTCTCCACTTAAACAAGCGTTCCAATACACGGGGTTCGAAGAACCTTGAAAGGTAACACAATTACCTGCTTCATTTCTTATTATCTGTATAGCCATATATTATCTTAAAATAGTTATTAAAATTCCTAAAGGTTGTATAATTACAGGGTTATCTGCTTTAATAGCAGGAAGAGTTAAAGCATTAATATCCTCGTTAGAGGTTATCCAAGCAGAAATCTCTACCCTATTCAGATACGTATTTCCTACAGTACCTCCACCATAAAATATAGGTTGAGTGGTAAGTGGGAATGTAAATGTAATATCGTCATTGTCATTTCTGTTAGAATACCAAAGAGCAGGCTCTACAGTTGTGTTTGCTATTTGAGGTATGATATTAAAATCAAATCTCACTCTTAATTGGTCTCCGTAATTTAAGTCATTTAATTTAATTCTACCTGTACTTCCTTCGAAACCTGTTCCTGTTGAACTAGGATAAGCAGTATCAAAATCAAAAGAATAATCTACTAAAGTTTCTACACCTAAAGGCAAGTTAGCTCCTTGAAATAATCCAATATCAGTTTTTCCACTTGGAGCAGGAACAGACCAATAAGGATTATCTACAGCTAAGTGAACATTCCTATCTAAAGAAAGTACTTTATAAAGGTCATTGTTTGCGTCTGCCTGAGTATAACTAATACCTGCTCCTGCTTCCCATACATAGTTATTAGATAATGGTTTGCCTGCGAAAGCCCCTGTGTGTGAGTAGCCTGATTGACCACTCTCTCCGTTTATACTTATCCAAGAAGTTCCGTTCCAAAACTTATTTACTTTTTCATTTATGTCGTAAACAAATACACCATCTTCAGGTTGTAATTTACCTATCGCTTCTGTACTGTGTTTGTCAGGTCTTACACCATAACTTGTATTTACCTTAGTGATACTACTCATCGAATAATTGTTTTATTTGTTCTAAAATTTCTTCTGCATTGTCTTTTTTAGACATATCCTCAATCCTATCACTAAACATCCCTTCAATAGATAAACCTAAATACTTTTGCTCTTTAATGTCTTTCCATACATCGTCATTATCAACTTTCATTGTAACTACCCAAGCACCTTTAACCGCATTTAAGCCATACAAATTAGACTTATCCATCTTAGCATCTTCTACTACCCAACTTTCAATAACACACACTCCTGTGGTTAGGTTGTTATGCTCTAACGTAGTGTTATGGTTTCGTAGGTTTTTAAGGTATATTTCAGATGCTTTACGGACAGTTTGCTCAGAAAACATAATGTTGTACTCGTAATCTTTTGAGCGTCTGTAAATCTTCTTATTTGGCACTAATGCTAAACCAACAATAATTCTTTTTTCATCGTCTATTGCTTTGAACTCTACCTTGTGTTCGCTTAATGCGACAAAGTTTTCTTCTATTGCAGGAAATTCTACTAATGATATTGCTTGTACTCCATCATTAATGTTTTCCTCATCAATAAATAGTTCGATTGTATCTAATTCTTCCATATTTATATAACCTTTTTATGTTTAATTGTGTTAAATTTACAATGTTGCAGTTCCTTTAATGTTCACATCTAACTCTTGTTGTGTAGTAATATCCTTTGATACCACGAACGCTTTTAGAGGTGTTTCAAATTTAGACTGTATTGCATTTAATAATTGGTTTTGTTGTGATGCACCTACTAAATTAAAGTTAAATGACCTATCACCTACGCCACTATCTGCTCCACCACCTGCTCCTGTATTAATAGGCGTGTTAGCTGATGATGATTGAAACTTCTGTCTTGAAATAGCTGCTACATTAGCTAAACCACTTGCTATTGTTGCTGCTGCCATTATACCTCTTGCCCAAGGTTGACCTGTTAACGCAGGGTCATTTAACACCTTATTAGCTGCTCCGTAAGTATCTACAACTGCCATTGCTATATTAAAAGCCTTAGCTGTATTAAATTTCTTCTTAGCTATTATATCTTGTTTTACTCTTAATTTTTCATCATTATTTAATATTTGGTCTTGAATAGACTTTCTTTGTTCTTTAGATAGGTTTTCATTATTCAACCTATTATTCAACTCTGCATTTAATAAATTCGTCTTGTTTTGCTCAATCGTTAACTGTCTTTCGTATTCTCCATTTGTAAAGTTGGTGATACCTGACATTAATTTCTTGTAGGTTTCAACGTAATGAGATATTGCATCAAACTCTTTTTCCTTTTTTTCTTCATCCCCTGCACCAATAGCATCTAGTCTTACTCCGTATAGCTTTTCGTATAAATCTATTAAAGGCTCGTAGTTCTCAATTATTTTACCTATGTTCTTCTCTGATTCCTTATCAGAAGCCTCTAAGCTATCTATAACTTTTTGTGATGCTTTAATCTTCCAATCAGTTAACTGCTTATCTGTTATTTTACCGTCTCTTAATAGTTTTTCATTCTTTTCTTCTTCTTTTGCGTATTCCTTCTCAACTTTTTCTTGATAGATTGCTAAAGCGTTTTTTTGCTTTTCTATTTCAGTAGCCTTAGCTTGGTTTAGTGAGATTATTCTATATTTGTGTTGTATCTCTAACTTCTCCTCTTCTGATTTAGCTAATGCTAATTCTATCTGTTTATTTACATTTTGTTGAGCAGACAACAAATCTTTAGAATCCTTTTCAAAAGCCTCTAAATCTATATCACCTAAATTTCTACTTTTATCAGTAGTAGTCTTTTTTGTTGTCTTTGTTTTTTTAGGTTTAAATAATTTTTTAGCTAACTCAGCATCTCCCTTCTTCAATAAGTCAATATACCTCTGAACTGCATCAGCAGATTCTTTTATTGCATCTTTTTGATTATTTGAATCTCTTTCTACTGCTCCTGCTAAATCAGCACTTGCACCCAATATGTTTGATTTAACTGCATAATAGGCTTCTTCATACCATTTTAAATTACTACCAACCTCAGCCGCTTCAATTTTAGCTTGTTTAACCATTTCCTCTTGTATCAATGAAGCTATTGCTCTTGCTTTAGCATTTTTAATAAAAGATAATGATAGCAAATCTATGTTCTCGGCAGTTTCTTTTGTTATACGACCTGATTCGTCTAATGTTACGTTTAAATCTTCAAACTCGCTATTAGCTGCTTTTACAAGTTCTTGCTTAGATTCTAGAGATATATTGGAATCATCTAAAGCACTTTTAAGAACCATTAACTTGGTAGATTCCTCTCCAAAAACTTCGTTAAGTTTAGACGTCTCTTCTTTTACTTTTTTATTCGCACCATAAAAGTAATCCAAAGCCGCTACTGCCGCAGTAATAGCAAATACAACACCGAGAGGGCCTGTTAACTGCTTAATCATCAGGCCAATAGCCTTCCTAAAACCACCTGCATTATCAGTTGCAGTACCTAACTGAGATACTAATTGTGTAATGTTATTCGCCATACCACGAATACCATAAGGTGCATCAGATACAACTCTACTTAATTCCATTGTAGCCGCAGTAGCACTACCTGTGGCATCCTTAACTTGTTTCATCTTCTTAGAAGAAGCAATAACAGTATTAGCTAAACCTTTCTGTGCTTTCTCCAATTTAGCACTTGTAGTAGCTAACTTTATCTCAGCTAACTCAACCTTATTCAGAGACATTGAGTAATCCTCATTAGCCGCTTTAGCCTTCTTTATTGTATTTTCAAGTTTAACAATACCTTTCTCAAGATTCTCTTTTCTAATTGTTAACTCTAAAATTATTTCCTTATCCGATTTAGCCATTGTTTATCAATTTTCTACGTTTTTGTTTTTCTTTTAACTCTTTAAATGTAAGTGGAAATTCATACGCTCCTTTTGCAAATTGAACTTCCTCGTCTTTAATCATAAAGTCGTTGTTTCCTAATAAATGTATTATATCTCTTATCATTGTGCTACAAATGTTAATGGTGTTGTTGGTGCAAGTGCTGAATAACGTGATGGTGCTGAATTATCTACTGCTCTTACTTGAAATCTATACGTTAAACCTGAAATTAATTTAGGTGGTGACCAAGTAGGATTATCTACACCAAGAACTTGAATACCTCTACTCGCTAAAGCACCTCCTGCTCCGTCATCTAAATACACTTCATAGCCTAATATACCTGAAATATCAGTACTCTTAGTCCATTGTAATTGGTCAGAACCGTTGTAATTATTCCAACTTACATTTGTTGGTGCAGTAGGGTCTGTTCCATCATCTCCCACAGGAGGTGTAACAAACGTATTTATATCGAAGTTAGTTAATAATTCTAACTCTGTCTCGCCTGTGTTTAAGGTTGTCTTAATGCTATTAATCCTATATTCTTTGTTTCTAATAATAACCGTATCATTCATATTGTAATTAAACAATGTTCCTAATTTTAATACCCCTTTTAAGGTGATTAAACGAGTTTTTACATCGTACATATTCGAAACATAGTCTTGGTAATACCTACTAAACAAACTGTTTGTAACAGGATTACCTGTATATTCATCATTCTCTACACTAAAATGAGTAGACAAAAAAGAATTGCTACTAACGTTACTTGGTCTATTGTAATTCGTTATGTATTCAGGTTTCCCTTTAAAACCAAACTTCCAACCTAATGGAGACATTACCGTAGGTCTATTAAAGAATAATATAGGTTGTGTTAAGGTTGCGTTTTGGTCTTTGTCAACTAACCATCCGTAAGCAAACTCTGTCTTTTGACCTATCGCTCCTGCAACATTACCTATTCTTTCATAATACACTTTTTCAAAAGGTAATTTAACTTTGTAGCTTTTTCCATCAAATGCTAAACTACTTGTTCCTCCCTCAGTAGAATCAAACTCTAAATTACCAAAATCAGAGTTTGTAACCTCATTTTGATTAATAATTCCAAACGTTTTAGGCTTATTGAAGTCAAAATTAATCTGACTGTATAATTCACTTCTTTTTATTCCAATCTCTAAGTTATCTATCTCATCTGTTAAATCTATTGTTCCTCCGTCTTGATAGAAGTTGTTTAAAGGCTTAACTACTATTATACCATCTTCTATGTAGGCAGTTAAATTAAACATCCTAAAAAGTCCTGTAAGGAAGTCAAGTATCTTTATTTTAGGTAAGTGATTAGTTATTACTATTTCGTCAATCATTGATTGTTGCCCTATCGAATAAACAGAAGTAGCAGTATCACCTCCTACGTTAGATAACCGAGTAATATCAAGGCTCATATCGAATGTCTGTAAGCTACTTATGCTTTGTGTTGTTATTCTGTAAGTTAAATTCCTAAAAACAGTAGATACACTTGTATTAGGTAATGTTGTTGAAAATACGAAATTTTCTACATCCTCACATAATGCTGAATTTATAACTGTACCTCCATCAAGTAATTCAACAGTATACTTAATATCATCTTCGGTTGAAGGAACTACTGTTACGATATTCAACGACAAAAGAAAAGAAATAGCAGGTGTTGTGGTTAATGGTCTAAATTCCCAAAGTCCACTACTAAATTTAAAATCACCTGTACTATCTTGAGTTCCTATCGCAAATTCTCTTGTTAGTGCAACAGAATCAGGAATACCATTAGCAGATAAAAACCCCTTATTATTATGCAATGGCATATAAAGTTGTTCAAAATCTACGGTACTAAAGAAATCATCACTAAAATCTATACTACTATAAGTTTCTTCTATTGCGTTTATGATATTTCTTACTTTTATAGCAGGTTTTAATTCTGTATAATTTATTCCGAAAGAACCTGATGGTGGAGAATCTGAAGCTATATTTATAGATAAACCTTGATTAAATTCTGTTTCATCACCCCAATTAGCAGGTGTTCCATCGTAATACCAATAATTATCAGGTGATATAGCAGGATAAATAATATCTCTATCAGTAGATTCTACCATAACGCCACTTCCATTTAATCCTAAACCTGTTTTAAAGCCATCGTAAACAATATCATTAGTGTATGGGTGGTTATATTTCTGTAAACCAATCAAGTCTTTTAATTCTCTATCCCCAAAGACCTCTTTTAAGGACACCATATCCCCAAAGAATGTTATCTTATACAAGTCAGCCTTACTGTTCGTTAAAACACCCTCAGAAAGCCTTATAAGACCACCTTTGAACTTAATTCCGTTTAAATAAATTAATCCTCTCTGTTTTATACGTGCATCGAAGCCATCTACTATACTGTTATTGTAAAAGTGCTTAAATATTCTATTATTATTCTTACTTGCAGGAATACTGAACTCTTGCGTGTAGTCTGTAAATATTTTAGCAATATCCCTTACATCTTGTATTGTAGAGGTCAATTCCACCATCTCAAAATCAAACAAGTCTAACCTTTCGTATGTAGGTGTAGTGTTTAATGGTGAACCACTTGTGTCTATGTATATCTGTAAGTTTAAGTTCATTATACTATGTTGTTTATTTTTTGGTAAGCAAAATCTGCGTTTATAGAATAGTTAATTACTTTGTCGTTTACGTGTGTCTTATATCTAAAGTCACTATCGGTAATGTTTAAAGGCAATAAAGTACTATCTACAACTTCCCTTAAAACAACGTTATCAATAGAACCTTCAAATGATGTAGGAACAAAGAAAGATAACTGATTAAGAGCAGCATCGGTCTGAACGTAAGTAGAATGGTAAGAACCTACTTGATTGATGTATGGAGTAACTCTCGCACCACTACTACCATCAAATACTGCTATCTCTCCATTAGTGTAGTCTGTTACATCAAATGATACTTGATATTTCTTACCTGTTATTGGTGCTAAATTAGTTGGAACTCTACTACCTACTCCGATTAGATTTAGTTTTCCTCCTGAAACAGTATCTCCTGCTTGTAAAGTCCAACCAATATCACTTTGAAAAGTTCCATTAAGAACTAAGTTGTTTGCTTGTACACTTAAAGGAGGTTCTTTAACTAAGTAAACCTCCTCTGATAGCATTAATTGCTTAATATTCTCGTAAAATGATTCACATACCCAACCTGTATTTAACTCAATAGATTCCTTACCGTTTACATTGTATTGCTTCATAGAATGTCTTGATAAGTCACCTGCTTTGTAGCTATCAAATGTAACTCTATTGAAATCCTTTCTTTCTGTCTGTAAACTCTCGTTTGTACGCTTAAAGAACCATAAATCCTCTAATACACCATATCTATTTCTAAACCTTAGCTTGTAAGGAGTGTATTTACATTCTTGTATTGTCTCTACCTTTAATTTTTTAATGTTACCTAAGTGATTTAACTCTATTTCATCAACATCAAAACCACTTAAATCAATAGATACATAAGTAATTCTATCATCCAACCTACTTTGTATAGTTGGAAATGCAGTTGCATAGTTAAGAATTGGTAATGAATCACTATTATAGTTAATTTCATCTAAAAAGTCAAGTAAGCACGTAGATTCCTCATATACACCACCTTCTGTTGAAATCCTATTAATATACCAAGACAATGTGTTTACTTCAGAAGCAACACCATTTTTTAAGTATTTTATAGTTGTTCTTGCATCATTAACAGACGCTAATAATGGAATTGTAGCTATGCCATCTTTATAGAATTGTACTTTATCGTTAGAACCTGCGTAAAAGCTATTTGATTCTAAAGCAGTAGCTAAATCTAAGTTATAACCATCTTCGTAGTAACCGTAACCATCCGTAGCTAAGTAGTCAGTAATAGTTAAGTTATCACTACCATCTACCTCAATTTCTACGTGAAGTACATCTGCTTCCTTAGAGTAATAATCAGCTATTAACGGACTAACATCGACCTCTTTCTGTGTTCCAAATTCTAACTGATAACTTACATTGGTTACAACGCCATCTAAAAGATAGTCTATACCTAAACCTAACTGAACATTAGTACCGTAACCTTCACTACTTACAAAAAACGGACTTCTTGTTAATATTAATCCCATTATTATTCTAAATTATTTAATATATCTTTTTTATATGCTTCCGATAGTATATCTGAAACGTTTTGCTCTTGCTCTTTTATTACTCTATCTATAAATCCACTACCTTCATATTCATTTCTTTTGGTAATACCTTTTTCTGCAATACTTCTTGCTAACAAAAACCCTAAAGCCTTATAAGATGATTCTGTAACCTTCCTAAATCTACCTGTTGGTCTATATGTTACCTTACCCCCAATAGTTTCCTTTACGTATTGTCTGAACATTGGTCGCATATTCTTTTGCTTTGCCCATTCAGCAAGGTTGCTTATCATTTGCTTACCAATCTTACCTTTATCATCAATACCATCAGATAATGCTCCTGCATACTCTTCAGCAAAGAAATCTATGCCATCTTTTATCTTTTTATACCCAAAAGACTTATCTAACTTACCTGTATTGCTAAATTCATCAGCCTTAGCTGCCTTACGTAAGCTATCAACAATCTGTTGTCCTATAACCTCCTTCGCTTTATCTAAGTTAGGTGTTTTCATTAACAGATACTTATATCGTTCTTCATTTCTATTGTAACCTCCAACTCATATCCTGCGAGAACGTTGCTAAAACGCTCTATAAATGGTGTTAAAGTAGCATCTGAAGTTACTTGATAATGGTTAGCAAACAAATCTCCTCTTCTAAGCAATGTTACAAGTCTATTACCTACCTCAAACTGGGTGTTTAAGACATCTTGTAAGTTATCGTTACCGTAGAAATCATCAAAATCTGCTTCACTTTTATTTACATCAACTATATCAGCCATCAATATCTTAATATCAAAAGATAAAGTGTTGCCTAAATGCCTTGTACTATCTAAAACTATGTGTGATAATGGGTAAATTGTTGTCTTATCAAGGTCAATGTCTGATAATTGCCCAAATGTAACTGTATTTACACCTTTAGTACCTCTAAGTGTTGTTTTAAGCGTGTCTAATATGTCGTAAACGTGATTCATTATCTTGTATGTAATTTCATTAATCTATTCTCTAATTCGTTCTCTTCCTTCTTATATTCCAAGAACATTAAACATTGGTGAAGTGGAAGTCTTGTAACTTCGTCAATTCTTTCAACATTTCCATTTGCGAGTGTATGAATTGCTTGGTATCTTCCCCATTTTTGTCCAAATGCTTGTCTGATTGATTCTCCTGCTGCTTCGTTAATTGTTGCAGAGTATAATCCAACGTATATATCCCTAATTTTTTCGCTAAACTGTAAAAAAAAACCCTTGCACCGAAAACAATATCTAAAGGAGTATTTTTCATCACCTCTGCCATAAATTCTGTACCTTCGTAATCGTGGATAAGGTATCTGTCTTTATTTTTGAATTTAACAGGTCTGTACAGTACTGCCATTGCCTTGTGTAAGTTCTTTTCGTCAAATATGTAGTTTTCTAAGTCCTCATATTCTCCATAAGACATTTTATCAAAGTTAGGTATCATTCCAAACTCTACCTCTACACCATCAGTACCTTTTAACCAAAAAGTGTTCTCTCGTGGAGTTTTCATCTTGAATATATCTGACATATGCATAAGAACCTCATCAAATTCCCTTAATGGAATCGAATGAATATCTTTTAAATCCATACCGCAGAATATCTCTAATGTTTTTAGGTTTAAGAAGTCTGAACTCTCTTCACCTTTATTCTTATCTAAAATAGCCGCATACTTTTGCCATTGGCTAAGTTTTATCTGTCTTAAACTTGATGGAACTGTTATCTTCATATTAATATAACTAATTTATGTTAAATTGTGTTAAAAGTTTTTTTTATTGAAATAAAAGTAATATGTTTGCAGAGTAAACAAGTAAAACTTATTAACAATTATGAATATAGATTGCCTAATTAAAGAAAGAGCAGATACAAAAAGAAAGATAGCTTTACTACAAGAGAAAGTTGATAGACTAACTGTTTTGATAAACGAAGAGATAGATAATAACCAAATTAAAATGTTTTAGTATGAGTGAAAAAATAAAAAGAAAATATAAATGTACAGGTTGTGGAGTTGATAGACCTTGTTTTGTAGAGACCAACCAATATGCAAGTGGTGCGTTTTTTTTAGATGAAATTGATGATTTAAAATGCATATTAGACCCTACAAATCAAACAAGTTTTAATTGGTGTGAATTGGATTAGTATGAAGAAAAAGATAAATTTAGGAATGTACTCTGATGATACAAGAAAGATGTTTATTCAGTACGAAGGTGATAAATTCTACGTTATGCACCAAGATTTAGAAGGAATGAACGAAGTAGCCACAGAATACTCGTTTGAATCGTTTATTAAGACGTATAAGTTTATGAAATACTTTTTTGAGGAACTATGTTTAAATGAAAAAGAAGTAGTGTCTAAGCTAAGTAAAATTAAAAAGTTTAACAGTAAAACAAATTTAAGTTATGTTTAAATATAAGAGAAGGTCATTGGTTTATGACTATGAATTAGCAAATGAGTGCTTTAAGGAGTTCAGGAAGAATAATAAAGGAGATTTGTACGATACATCTAGTAAAGAGAGTGTGGTAAGACTGAGAACGTTGTTTTTTAATGTGCTTAAAGAGTATTTAGGTATGAATGATAGAATGATTAGTGAGTTCCTAGCTACTAAAGGTATTAAGAAAAGTAGAAGTGCTGTTTTTCACGGAAGAAGTCGTACTGAATTATATTATAATGATTGTCCTTACTTTAGAAAGATGTATGATGCTTATTTTAGTGATAGAAATAAAATAGAAAAACCTACACCTAAAGTCCATAAAGATGCATTAGATAAGTTAATAGATAGCCTACCTTTCGATAAAAGAGGGGATATTTATGAGATGGTTAATCTGAGAGTTAAGTCTTGGAGTTGGAAGAATAACGATAAGTGTCAGGTAATTGTAGGTAGTGGAAGTTTAGATGGAATATTCTAATGGGGTACAAGAGAGGTAGATATTTTCCATCAATAAATAACTCTAAAAATTTGGAGAAGTACTATAATAGTGTTATATTTGAGGAATTAGAATTACCTGATGAAAGAGATGTGCCATTACATACTTGTAAGCCAAAGATAGCAACAGTTAAAGATACATTCTTAAATACACAGTTAGATTACGAAGGTTATAGTAGGTGTGATAGAGCGTTTAAAGTAAGATTAGTAGAAGAAAACATAGAAAGTAAAATAATTAAAACAAATAAAGATGAAAGAATTACAGAAGAAAAAAAATAAGTCGGCATCAGAGAATGGTGTATTAGGATTCCTGTTTATAGGTATGATTATGGTTGTATTCTTTGCAGCAGTAATATATTCAGCTAAAAACTCATTTGGTCACTAATGGAAACAAATAAGATACCAAGCGGATGGTTTTTAAATGTTACGGTAATGGCGAGATTCCCTGATTACTTTATAGTAGGAATTTTAAGACGAGGGAAATCGAGTTGGATAACAGAATGTGTGTTAAAAGACTTTGATACATCAGAAGAAGCATACGAAGCAGGAATGGAATGGATAAATAAATATTTAGAAGCTAATAAGCAGAAAAAAGGCAATGTTTAAAATTGCTTAATTGTTTACAACGGTTAAGGCTATGAATTGAAGCCGACACAGAAAGAACTTATTATTAACTAACAAGACCTAATTAGGCTTTTATTTATAGCCATTGTTAGGCACTTTTAAAATTATGGAACAAACAGAAATAGGACATATTGGAAATTACTATGGTTGCTTAAATGTAATGACCTTAGATGGAAAATTTTATTGGTGTATTGAAAACTACGATACAGACTTTGAAGATTTGGAAGATTGGGAAGAAATAAACGAGGAACTTTATAACTCAATAATAAAATTTTACAACAGCGAAAAGTAATAATTTTTATTGTGCATAACTGATTTGTGTATGATTAGTAGCGGAAAATTAACAATAAATTAAATAAAAATGAACGAAATTATTTTACAGACTTTAAAAAAAATGCGTACCGATTATGGTGGCAATGAAATGATAATATTTGCACAGGACTCTGACTTACAGGTTGTCGCAAATGAGATAGAAAAAGCTATTAATTATACACGTTGTTGTAAGTAGTACGGAAATATTAACTAAAACAAAATAAAATGATTGAATTAATACAAAGAGAAATAAAAGAGTTGAGGCACGAAATAACTGCAATAGACTTAACAAGTAGCTTAAATAATTTGAAGTTTACTAAACACGATAAAAAACAAATAATGTGTATTAAAGCAAAAATACAAGTCCTTAATAAAATTATAGTTTCTTACGGAGTACAAAAGTAGTATTACTTACAACTTAAAAGTATATGAAAAGTAACGGATAAATAAAAACAAAACATTATGGAATGGACAGAAGTTAGTAAAAAATTACCTGAGTACAATAAATTGGTTTTGGTTATATGGAATGACCATAATAACGAAAGAAGGCAAAGTGTAGCAAGTGTATCTTCTATTACTAGACATTGCGGAGAAAACCCACCAATGGATGATAGATGGTGGATTGATTGTAGTAGAACTGAAATTAAAAAACCGATTTATTGGACGGACTTAGATTTAACACATATGTAGTTATTTTTTATATACGTTGTTGTATGTCTTTTTTAATTGCATACAACTTGTAGAGTTAAGGTTAGTTGCGTGGAAAATGAAATAATTAAATAGATAAAACACTAAAAAAATGAAAGAACTTATAAAAGAATTAAAATGGTGGGAAATGGGAATGAACTTAAAAGAAAGTGACAGAGAAAGTTTACAAGCCATTATAGATAAGATGAATAAGCAATTAACTTTAACCGATGTTAGCCACCGAAGGGAACTGTTTACAGATTTATTGATATGGCATAAGTACAACGTAAGCAAAGACACTATTAAGACGTGCGAAGAATTGGCAGAAGAATATATAAATCTGTAAATTGTGGCATAACACCAAGATAAAAAAGCGTTTTAATGCTTTTTATCAACTGTTGAGCCACGTTTTAATGTGGGTAATAAATTAAATAAATAAATTATGATTACAAAAACAGAAACAAGAGTAGAACGAAGTAAGTTAAGAGTTGGTCTAGTAGCCAAAACATTAAGGAATTTAATTAATAACAAGAGAAGATACAGATGAAAACGTATAAATACACACATCACTTAACCAATAAAAATTATGAAGCAGTCTTAAAGAAAAGTAATGGCAGGTGTTATCTTTATATGGATAAAAAACACGATAAACCATCTGTATCATTCCCTATTGAAAGATATGACAACTTTGATTTTTATAACTTTTTAGAGCCTTTCATAAATAAAGACTTAACATATAAACCAACAATGGTAGCATTAGAAGAATTAATTAATAAAATAAAAAAACAATAATATGAGAACATTAACAGATTGGAATTTTAAAGGAGTAAGAAACGAGCAAGAGGATTATACAATATTTACTTTCAAGATAGATGGTAAAGAACAGGTATGTAAAATAGATAATATAAGACATCTAATTGAAGATGCGGATAAGGTAGGTAATAGTTCAGGAATATAATGTGGAAAACAGAACATCTAAAGCAACTAAAAGAAGTAACTAACCATAAAGTAATATATGATGGTTATGAGTTTGTATGGATGAGTAAACTTGACAATAAATGGAGTAGGCACTATGTCAGTAATTTTAAAGACTATAACACACCAATAAGTTGGATGCATTTCAATTTGAGTAGATGGAATAACGAATACATTAGTAGACAATCCAAATACCTAAAGACAATGAAAGCAGATTTAGAAGTAGAAATTAAGATTACTGAAATAAGTAGAGAAGCTAACGTTAAGACTAAACAGAAGATATTAGAAATAATAAATCTTAAACCAACTATAAGCAACAAAGATATTGCACAGGTGTTGGGTGTAACAATAAGAACAGTAGAAAGACATAAAAAATAAAAAAAGTATTAGGATATTAAATAAATAGTTGTATATTTACACAAGTTAATAATAACAAATAATAATAATAATTAAAAACAAACAAAATGAAAGATTTAAACAAAGAAGTTAACAGAGTTTACAAGGCTGATGATTTAAGCATATTTAATCAGATAAAAGGTAACAGACCACCTAACCCACAACATATTAGAAGATTGTCTGATAGTATAAAGACTAACGGATTGTTGTGTAATCCAATTTTAGTAAATGAAGACTATGAGGTTATTGATGGTCAACACAGGCTGATGGCAGCAAAAGATGCTAAGTCAGGTATCTACTATATTATATTAAGAGGATATGCGTTAAAAGAAGTTCACGCTTTAAACTTAAACCAAAAGAATTGGACTAAAAAGGATTTTATGGATGGGTATGCTGAAATGGGAGTACAATCTTATATTAAACTAAAGGAATTTATGTTATATCACGATGATTTTAATATAACTAATGCTATAACTATGTGTTCAAATATAGCGAGTATTTCAAAGAACTGTCTTTCTTCAAAATACAGAAAAGATGGGAGAACTGATAACTTAAAGGAAATTTTTGAAGAAGGAACGTGGTTAGGTAAAGATTTTATACTTGCAGATGAAAATGCAAATAAATTAAAAATGATTAAAAAGTATTATGATGGGTATAATAGAAGTTCTTTTGTAAATGTTATGTTAGGATTGTTTGCTCACGATGATTTTAATTTCATAGAGTTTTTAGGTAAGTTAAAGATACAACCACAAAAAATGCAACATTGTGCGAATGTTACTCAATATAGACTTCTAATAGAGGATATTTATAATTACAGAAGAAGAACAAAAATTAATTTAAGATACTAAGTTAATGTTATTTATTAAAAGTGTCGCTAAATAATATAATGTAAAATAAAAAGTGTCGTATGTTCAGTAAGAATGTGCGACAACTTTTATTTAGTGTTTATTGATTATCAGTTAGTTACAGGAAACAGGAATAATCTCTATAGAGACACATCGGACATATTTTTTATTTTTCAAATTTGGTTTATCGATTTTATTTAATATTCTTTTTTACTATTTGGTTTTTCATTGAATTCATAGAAATGACTTACTACGTATCTAAATCGCTTGTTTTACGTCTATTCTCTCCTTACTTGATATGTTAGTATTGATTTGTGAATTTGAGTTGCTTAGGATTGATAAAAATGATTTTTAACTCTCAAACATATATCACCTATATATACCAATACAATAAAATATAATTGTAATACATACTACTATGTAATACATACTACTTAAGCATAAAAAAACCTACAATTAAGTAGGTTAATTATTATTTGTTATTTATAGGATGCTTTTAATCCTATTATATTAGTGTGTTTAAATATGTTGTGATTAATAAGTTTATCAAACCAAACATAATTCTTTTTATACTCATCTACTTTTGATGTTAGATTGCTACTATTAATAATATTTATAATAGTTTGACTACAATTATTATTTGTTATAGTGGTAAATTCATAATTATAGTTATCAAACATATCTATGCTATATATATTTATCTTATTCATATCTTTGTTGATTAGTTGTTTATTATGATATATTTTACCAATCTCATTAAATAATTCCATATCCTCATCTAGCATATAGCCCAAACCATACTTATACAATATTGGTCTTATATCCTTCTTTTTTAATTTTCTCATATCTTATTATTTTATAGGTTAAATTATTTCCTCAATAAAGTTTGCTATATTAAAATTGTAAAGTTCTTCTTCTTCTTTGCTATCTTCTTCTCCTTCTTCTTTGTAGTAATATATATCCATTGTTTCAAAAAACTCAATTATATCTTCTTTGCTAAATTCTTCTTCAAACTCAGAATAAAGTTGCTCAATACAACACTCTAGTTCATAGGCAGAACCAAGTTCGACTGCGTGGCAATAGTGCCCTTTTCTTTCAGTAATTACTTTGTCTAGTATCTTATTCATTTTTGTATTATTATATTGTTATTGTGTTAATGCTGTTCTTAATGCAACTAATCACCCTAAAATTACTATATAACTTTCGGTTTCTGATTATATCGTTGCTTAAGGTGTAGTCAGATACCTTTTGGTCATTGTCATTGCTTAGATTAAAAAAAAAGAAATCCTTGTTTGTTTTATATAGTGCTAAAGCCAGTGCTAAATTTATTTTTATCTGTGTGTCCATATTTTAATTGTTATTTTTATCATTTAACTCGTTTAACTGTTCCTTAGTTACATCTTTTTCGAAGTCTATCCAATAAGCATCAAATGTATCAAAGTCAAAATAACCCTCGCCATTATCACAGTCAAAGCTAAATGTGTCTCCATTTGTTAATTCAATATCTAAATAAGTAGATTGTGATAATAAACTCTCTACATCTTCACAAATATACATCTCACTATAATTGCCTCTAACATCACCGCCTAAATGTATGTTGACAAATGCTACACCATCATAAATATCTTCAGGCATTACACCACACAAAGTAATTGGAGCATTCCAATTATAAGTATTAAATGATTGCATATTTCCAAGTTCATACTCCTCCAACTGAGTAGCCATATAAGGCATTTCCTCTAATTTAAAGATATTAATTACATCTTGCTTAGATGTATTTTTATACTCATTGTTTTCGTGGTGCAAATACATTTCTCCGTTCGCTCCAACTATTGACACTGTTACTGTTTTAAATTTTATATTTTTCATCTTATTATTTATTTAAATTGTTTAAAATGTTGTTTACTCTTTTTTGCAAATATGCTATTATTTCTAAATTTACATTAATCCTTTCTTGATAGTGTTCACGTAAACCACCAAAACCATTTGCCTGCCATTTGTTTAGGTCTATTTTTTGGCGTTCTATTAAATTTTCAGCGGTTTTTATCATATCGATGTAATTGATTAACCTTTGCGCATTTTTTTTAATTATGTAATTTGTCATTTTGTTTTGTTTTATAGGTTAAATGTTTTTTCTATCTCCTGAGCATCAATAGACAGCTCTACACAAACCTCTTTAATTTCAGAATAAGCAGCAAAATAATCGTCCATACCGTGTTTATTTATTTTTTCACAAATAATGTTAAATGCTTTTGTATATTCTGTTGTTAATTGCACTAAATTTTTCATTTTGTTTTGTTTTATAGGTTAAAATTAAAATTATTTATTATTTGATTTGCAACCAAGATAATTGCTAAAATTATAAAGAATACTACTGTAATTTTTTGTGATTTTTTCATTTTGTTGATGTTTTTAATTATTGTCTATGCAAATATAAAACATATATATTAAAAAAAGCTAAAATTAATGTTAGGATATTAAAAAAGAATTTCGTATGAAGCAAAAAATGTATTTTAAATAATAAAGAAACGTGCGTGCGAATACAACAAAAATAACTATAAACCTAACAAAAATCAAACTATTTTTTACAAAATTAAATTTATCTGGATTGTAATTTTGTTATATGATATTTTTCGCCCTTACAAATTTCCTTGTTAAGAATCAAACTAAATTAGCATTTTACTCTTATTTAGAACCATTATTAATAACCAAGGAAGTATTTTCCAAGGGAAATATCACCAAGGATTATATCACCAAGGGAAATTACCCCTCCATAACAAAGACGGGGCTCCATAACAAAGACGGATTGACCCTCCATAACAAAGACGGAAGAAAATAATACCCTCCATAACAAAGACGGAATCCTAAACACAATTAAGTATTTAGGATTCCAAATCAATTCAACAAACAACAAACTTATTTTTAATTATCTGCCACGTAACATCCTCGTGAGCAGTATTCTTTATCTTCGTAAATAGCATCTCCGCAAACTTTACAATCGTTTACTTTATCTATACTATCGTAGTATCTGTCTAACTCGTCATCAAATGCTTCCATATTATTTATAAGCGTTAGGTAATTCGTTAATATTAAAGTAATTTGCTTTAAGCAACTCCATATACTCGTGTCCAAATTCATTCTCTAAACTTTCTAATTCTTTATTATTCATAATGTTTTGTTTTTAATTATACACCAAATATACAAAATAAATCAATACCAAACGTTAAGGAAATGTTAAAATTACCTAATATTATATTGTCCTGAGGACATCCCCTGCAATAAATACATTAAACCATACCTGATAGCATCTAAAAAGTGGTTAAAATCATCAATAGGCACTTCACCTTTATCTTTCCAAACATAGTTATTAAGTTCTCTTATAATACCTAATGATTTAGGGTCTACTATAATCTCGTAATCCTGCATTAACGCAATACCACTTAATATACTACCTTTCTTTTTAATAGTTGCTCTAATGTTTACATCTTTCTTCTTAATCTCACTTAACAGTCGAGGTTCAGAGTTATCACAAATAATCAAATCTAATCCACATTCTCTCTTATTAGCAGCAGCTATCTCTGTGGTACTCATATGTGCCTTACCGAAGATTTCCTTAACCCAAACTTTACCTGCTTGTTTATCTACTGAAATCTTTACAAGTGTTGTTAAATCGGCTGAGAATCCAAAATCCTGCCCATAACAAGTAAGTTCTGTCTGTATAAAGTTGCCAACTCTCCAATTACTAATGATTGTACCTTCTGCTTTCTCTTTCCATCCACCTAATATTTGGTGCATATACTTATTAGGATTTCTTCTCTTAATCTCTAATACCCTTTGCAGGAATGATGGCTCTAAGTTAGCTTTATTATCTTTATAGGTAGTGTGTATGTATGTAGTGTTCCCTTTAATGCCATTTATACCGTCTTTAACCAACGCATTTCTAAAAAACCTGCCATATATCCAATGCTCTTTAGTTGTTGGATTTAAGATAAGTATAACCCTGTTTTGTTTACCCTTAACACGAACAGATAAATCTATCTTATCGAACGTTTCTTCATCTGTAAGTTCTTCTGCTTCATCCACAACAAATGCAGTAATACCATTTAAAGACTTTAAAGCGGCAGTTTGATTACCTGATGAGGTTCTAATACCTTTAAAGATTATACTACTTCCTGTGGTAAGATTCATTATCTCGTCCTTAGTTATCCTGAAGTCCTCCTGCTTACCCATTAAATCTATCTTCTCGATAAACTCAGGAATAATAGACGTAGCAGCAGAAATCATTGTAAAACGAGTAAACAATATCTTCTCACCTCTCTCATACGTTAATGATAATAACCTTAAAGTTACACCAAATGATTTACCACTACCACGACCTCCTGTAACAACAAAATACCTCGATTCGTTTTGGAAAAGAGGTATATATTTATCATTTAAACTAATCTGTTTGCTCATCTTTTGGTGTTATATCTATTATCTTTTCTTTAACTGTCTTTTCTATATCATTACTACCATAGAAATTAATCACAGGAGCATTATTAGTTACTACCTGCTCTTTCTCTTCCTCATAAGCAAAGTCTGTTAAT
>Ga0233426_10000523_pt1 | contig 40589 bp, 38 predicted proteins | sample SI_118_April2016_6_FD_179875 | JGI IMG/M metagenome (GOLD analysis project Ga0233426, IMG submission 179875) | Seawater microbial communities from Saanich Inlet, British Columbia, Canada - SI_118_April2016_10_MG | ecosystem: Environmental > Aquatic > Marine > Inlet | place: Canada: British... | reverse complement strand
AAGGCGGATATTTCTTCTTATGGAGCGGCCATTGGATTGCGTACGAAAGTGATGGGAGATTTTGATTTAGGAATGAATTACACCTATGCAAAATTTGATTTCGACCAATCGACAGACCCTGATTACGAAGCAGGGTTTAATACTCCAGAACACAAGGTAAAAGTATCTTTTGGAAACAGCAATTTAGGTAAAAACATCGGTTTTAGAGTAGATGCCAGATGGAATGATGCCTACTTATGGGAATCTACTTTTTTAGATGCCATGCTACCAGCAAGAACTACCATAGATGCGCAAGTAACCTATTCCATTCCACAAATCAAATCTGTGGTTAAATTAGGAGCTGCAAATTTAATGGGGCATGAATACCTAAGTGCTCCAGGAGCGGGAAGTATCGGAAGCCAAGTGTATGCCTCTTGGACGGTAAGAAACTTCTAAAAACACCCTTACAAAACCAAAAAGCACCTTCTAACAAAGGTGCTTTTTTTGATTCTATTCGATTTTCAAAAAAACGTTTATTTACAGCACATATCACGTTATTCAAAACGGAAATTCCAAAATGCTAGCAGCACATTACAAAACTCAAAACAAAGGTTTTAGGATACAGAAAAGACCACCTACAAATGTTCCCGAAAAAAACACATTTTAAGACGACAAAAAACCCAAAAACATATTTTTATTTCAAATTAAAACTTCTATATTTGCACCCTGAAAAACGAGGTAAAACTCATATAGAAAAATAGAACTAACAATTAATAGTTACAACAATGTCTAAATTAACAGGTAAAGTTGCTCAAATTATTGGACCAGTAATTGATGTCGCATTTACAACAGGAGAAGGTCTTCCAAAAATTTTCGATTCTTTAGAAATCGCAAGGGAAAACGGATCTAAACTAGTTTTAGAGGTAGAACAACACATCGGTGAAGATACTGTAAGATGTATCGCAATGGATTCCACAGATGGTTTGAGTAGAGGTGTAGAAGTAGTTGCTACTGGAAGCCCAATTAAAATGCCAGTAGGAGATAATATCTACGGTCGTTTATTCAATGTAAATGGAGATCCTATTGATGGATTACAATCTTTACCAAAGGACGGAGACAAGGGAATGTCTATTCACCGTGATGCTCCTAAATTTGAAGACTTGTCTGTATCTACAGAAGTTTTATTTACTGGAATTAAAGTAATTGACTTAATTGAGCCTTACTCAAAAGGAGGTAAAATTGGATTATTTGGTGGAGCCGGAGTAGGTAAAACTGTATTGATTCAAGAGTTAATCAACAATATTGCAAAAGGACATGGTGGACTTTCTGTATTCGCAGGAGTAGGTGAAAGAACGCGTGAAGGAAATGACTTGATGCGTGAAATGATTGAAGCTGGAATTATCCAATACGGAGAAGAATTTGAGCATTCAATGGAAGAAGGTGGATGGGATCTTGAAAAGATCGACCACGAAAAAATGAAAGATTCGAAAGTAACTTTCGTATTCGGACAAATGAATGAGCCACCTGGAGCACGTGCACGTGTTGCCTTGTCTGGTTTGACTATTGCTGAATATTTCCGTGATGGCGCTGGAGACCCAACGCAAGGGAAAGACGTATTGTTCTTCGTAGATAACATTTTCCGTTTTACTCAAGCGGGATCTGAAGTATCTGCCTTATTAGGACGTATGCCTTCTGCCGTAGGATACCAACCAACATTGGCAACTGAGATGGGAGCAATGCAAGAACGTATTACTTCTACAAAAACAGGTTCTATTACTTCTGTACAAGCGGTATACGTACCTGCGGATGATTTAACGGATCCAGCACCGGCAACTACATTTGCCCATTTAGATGCAACTACCGTATTATCTCGTAAGATTTCTGAGTTAGGTATTTACCCAGCGGTAGATCCTTTAGATTCTACTTCTCGTATTTTAACAGAAGATATCTTAGGAAAAGAACATTATGACTGTGCTCAAAATGTAAAAGAACTGTTACAACGTTACAAAGAATTGCAAGATATTATTGCGATTCTAGGTATGGAAGAATTATCAGAGGATGATAAATTGATTGTACACAGAGCACGTCGTGCACAACGTTTCTTATCTCAACCTTTCCATGTTGCAGAGCAATTTACAGGAATCCCAGGTGTATTGGTAGATATCAAAGACACCATCAAAGGATTTAACATGATTATGGATGGTGAATTAGACAAATATCCTGAAGCTGCATTTAACTTAAGAGGTTCTATCCAAGACGCAATTGACGCTGGAGAGAAAATGTTAGCAGAAGCTTAAAATATGTTTTTAAGGGTTCTTGTAAACAAATACAAGAACCCCTAAAACCAAAAATAAAAATTTATGTTTTTAGAAATAGTATCCCCAGAAGCAACATTATTTAGCGAAACTATCGATTCTGTATCTGTTCCAGGAGTAGACGGAAACTTTCAAATGCTAGAAAACCATGCTGCAATTGTATCTGTTTTACAAGAAGGGATTGTTAAAATTCATGTTCATACACAAGAACATCTAGAATTCAATCAATTTAGTGGTCACTTTGAAACTCATATCGATGACGACAAAATTTTTACACTAAAAATATCCTCAGGTACTGTTGAAATGAAAGACAATAAAGTAGTTATTTTAGTAGATTAACAGCTTTCTTTTATAAAAATATTAAACTCCGAGTATTACGTTACTCGGAGTTTTTTTTATTTAACACGATACCATTTGTGTTGCCAGCAACCTTACTAAAATACATTATTAAAAGATTATTTCCTTCATCACCCTACTAAAACATAAGTAAAGTATTGGTTTAGACTCCTACATTTTCATCATCTTATGAGTCGCTAATGTCTTGTTATAGTTATCTTTAATCCCAAGAACATACATTCCCTCTGCTAAATGACTTAACACTAACGTCGCTACATTCTTACCAGGCAAAAAATCTTGTTGCATTTGAAAAGCAATCCCACCGTCCATGCTATACAATACGATATAGCCTCTATACATTGACGTAGCGTAAAACTTTATAGTACACGTATCCCCTACAGGGTTGGGATACAAATAAACGTTATCCTTTGAGACACTTTCGGCGCTTAAAGTATCACCATGGATCACCTTCTGGGTATCATCAATTAGATCTAATTTATTACTACCGTCAAACGATTGAAAATCAGTATCCTCAATAGTTGTAGTTGATGCCCCTAAAAAATCACTTAACACGGTTGTAAAAACCTGACGATAATCATGTTGCATTTGGTTTTCATCAAAATGATTGGTTACCAATGACAAATCTAAATTATGTCCAGACACGCCACCTTTTACATGACTTCCTATCACAAACATAGGACCGAGATTCCCATGATCGGTCCCTAAGTTTCCATTCTCTTGTGGTTTCCTACCAAACTCTGTAAAAGTTGCGGTCACCACCTTTTCATCAACACCAAGGGCATCCAAATCGTTTTGAAATGCCTTCACAGAATCCCCTAATTCTTGTAACAAATCGGCATGGACTCCTAAATGACTATTACTTGCACTAGCAACTTGATTGACATGCGTATCATACCCACCTACCGACACCAGATAAATTTTGGTTTCAGATCCTCCTTTAATCATCCTAGCGACTGTTTTCAACTGGTTTGCCAAATCGTAATCTGGATAAGTAACAGCGTTCGAACCTGCATCAAAAACTTCACTAATTCTTTGAGAGTATGTATTGGCACTTGCTTCGATGTCTCCAACAAATTGGATATTGTCTCCATGTTCCGTGGCTGCGATCGTATCCGGCAACGAGTTTCCCATATTAGAAATCACATTGTAATATCCCGAAACATCATGTCCCGTAAGATTTATATCCACTTTTGGCTCGTGTTCAGAGTGAAAACCTAAGGACGGCTTTTTACTCCCTAACTGAATGCCCAGGGGATCTTGGAAACGTTGTACCTCGTGCCCTTCGTGTAAATAACGTGCCATCCATCCTGAATTATTCGCATAATCAAGTGTACCATCACCACCCTTATACATGAGCGACCTACCCGCAAAATGCGATTTATTCATTATGGGATATCCCACACTGTGTACAATGTTTAATTTACCGGAATCATACAAATCTTTGAATCCTGTAAGCGATGGATGCAAGAGCATTTGATCCTCCAAATCCATGGTGCTGTCCAAAGAAATTGCCGCGTTAGCACCACTATTTTTAAGTTTAATAGTAGGTCTTAAATTCGCATATCTATCGTATTGATTCAAAGGGACAACTGTATTTAAACCATCATTCCCGCCAAATAGTTGTACCATTACAAGCACACGACCATCAATAATCGATTGTGGGATAGTACTTAATAGGGATGTTTTCGAAAAAGCCTTGACAGAGTTCCCATTTAAAAACAAAGTACTCGCAGAACTCATCGCTGACAACTGAATAAATTTTCTTCTTTTCATATTTTTTTTTAATTACTTTGATATTCTTGTGACCATAAAATTGAACGAAACAAAGAACGCAATACATCTTCCACAACACTAGCGTCTCCTGTATTGGCATATGTTACCCACTCATCTTCCCACATGGACTCGGTTAGGGTGCTATTGTCTAATAAAATATCACTTACAAAATAACTAAGACGGTCAACATCGATGTCCTCAGGAAAAAATATATGTAATAAATCAGAAACCAATTGAGACGCATTTCCAGGCGAGCTCACATTGTTTTCAACAAAATTCGTAACGGAAAATTCCGCTTTCGTCCTCCATGATGTTAAGAGAATATCTCCCAATTTATAACGAAAAATAATAGACGATGTATTGAACCAAAATTTATCAAAATCAGGGCTTTCATAATTTGCAGGAAAACCGACAACTGATGGGGGCCAGAATGGATGCTGACCAGCAGGATCCATAACAGCCAATACCATTTGCCATTGGTAAAAATGTTTGTAATGATCTAAGCCATGCGTTATGGGGTCTGGAACCGGATACTCTACAATATTTAACGTCTGAAGGACCAAATCTAAAGGTGATTTTATGAGTCCTCCTATCAACTCATCACTGTTATCACTATCATCTAAGTCATAAAAATGCTGACTAAGAAGTAATTGATCTAGTACTTCTTGTAAATTGTAGTTGCTTCGAAAGGTACTCGCTAAAGGAACGATAATATCATTTTCAATTTCAGCGGTAATTTTTCCAGAAACCAAATAACGATATAATTTACGACATATAAATTTTGCTGTTTCCTCCTGATCTAAAACCATTTGAATGAATATTTTGAGTTCTTCTTCCATGCGCTCTTTTTTTTGCGCAAGCGTTTTCCCTCCAGTATTCCAACTTTCAATAACAAAACCTCCAAAACGATGACTGAAAACTTTTTGACCAAAATCATGCATGGTTGGTTCGGGAAATCCACAAGGAATATCTCCATTTTCAACACCGTTACTTTCACTATTTCGATCATCAATTAAACTGCGCCAACCGGTCAGTACACGAGCAGCTTCCACTACATCTGTCTCTGTGTAATTTGTATAATCACCCGCACCCACTTGTTCGCCTTTACCAATAGTGAAAAGTTCTAAAATCTCTCTTGCATAATTTTCATTTGGATTGTTCTTTGTATTCTGACTGTTGTTCAAATAATGCAACATTATATTATTCTTGGATATTTGAAAAATAAATTCTTTCCAATCTCCGAGACTAAAAAACTCAAGTAATTTTAAATAGTCGTAATAAAAACCTAATTTTCCATCTAGAGTATTTAAATCGGCTGTAAAGTCTGTAAATAAAAAGTAAGTCATCTTAGCACGATAAGAAGTATCTCTTCGTGCTTCATCTAACCACCAAGATTGCACATATTTTCTCAATAAAAAGGTAGTTGAACCATTATTTAAATTCACATCACCATATGTGGGATCATTCTCAATCCAAGGACTCGGACTTGTTAAATCGCCATCCACATAATGAATCGGTTGCTCCAAATTTTTAGCTGAGGGCACTCCCAATGCAGAAATCGCTTGAGGAACTGTATAATTTTTGAATTCATCAATCCTGCTCTTGCTGGTATTATAGGTTGCTCTTCGGAGTAGATGTTTTGCCAATCTAGACCCTAAAGTACCCGTATAAGGTAATAATGATGCCATGTAATATTAGTTTTACTAAGTTAAGTTTTTTAGGTTATACTAAAACTAGTTTCATTTGATAAAAAAAGCTGACCTAGCGTAACATATACTAACACAAAAATAACAAAAAAGCACACCTCTCAAGAATTAAAACAAAGAAAACCAAGACTTAAACACTTTATTACCAAACATATAGACATTTTTATTTCATTACAACATCACTACAATGAAAACTACTAAATTTTTAGTATTAGGAAAATTCCGAACGGTGAATCTATAAGATGCTACAATTTGAAAATTAAAAAAAATACGTATTGGGAAGGAAAATCACCTGTAAAATCGAAACATAAAAGTGTTTTCACATGGCCAAAACTATTGCAACATAGCATTGCAGTTGCTGAACAATATCTAAGCTTAAAATTCATGACCATATACAAGGACACTCAGCATTAAAACCGTTTAAAAGAAACTTTATAACGGATACCGAAAAAGAAAAAACTCTTAAACTAAAAATCAGTCGTGTCCATTTGCAATTAACGACAATGATGTAGTTATTATAATCGATGTGAATCTTGTTTTTAGGAACTAAAAAACTCCGAGTGTATCGTTACTCGGAGTGTTTATTATTCTTTAATCAAAATGTTACAATCCCCGGTCATCTAAGAAAGTGCATTCTAAAAAGATGCCTCCTTGAGGACCAAATAAAATTATGCAAACATCAATTTTTCGCAAATAATTGCTCTTAAATACCCTTAGAACAGAAACACATTCCAAGGGTATTCATTTAAATTATTACTTTTTCATCAACTTATGTGTTGATAACGTTTTGTTATAATTGTCTTTGATACCAAGAATATACATTCCCTCAGCTAAATGACTTAGCACTAGTGTCGCGACATTCATCCCAGGAATAAAATCTTGTTGCATTTGAAAAGCAATCCCACCTTCCAGGTTATACAATACAATATAGCCTCGATACATAGCACTCGAGATAAACTTAACAGAACACGTATCACCAACAGGATTCGGATATACAGAAACTTTATCTTTAACAAAACTATTGACACTTAATTCTCCTCCGTGAATCACCTTCTGAGAAGAATCAATTAAATCTAATTTATTACTACCGTCAAACTCCTGAAATTCGGTACCCTCAAGCACTGTTGGAGATGCCCCCAAAAAATCGCTAATTAAAGTAGAGAATACTTGGCGGTAATCGTGTTGTATCTGTCCTGATTCGTTATAATGCTTTACGATCCCCGTAAGATCCAAGTTATCACCGGTAACTCCACCTTTTACATGTTTCCCAATAACAAACATAGGACCAAGGTTCCCGTGATCTGTTCCTAAGTTTCCATTCTCTTTTGGCTTTCTACCAAATTCCGTAAACGTTCCAGTAACCACCTTATCTTCGATACCTAACGCTTCAATATCGTCCTGAAATGCTTTGATAGAATCTCCAACATCACTCAATAATTCCGCATGTTTTCCAAGATGACTATCGTTCGCACTTTCAACTTGTGCAGAGTGATTATCAAAACCATCGATCAAAACCAAAAATATTTTTGTTTTAGACCCCCCCTTAATCATTTTCGCAACGGTTTTCAATTGGTTCCCTAAATCAGAATTCGCAGGATACTGTGTTGCACTATTAGAACCCGCATTAAACACCTCACTAATTCTCTGAGAATAGGAGTTGGTAGCTGTTTCGATTCCTGAAATAAAGTCTACATTATCACCAAATTCAGAGTTCGCAATATTCGAAGGTACAGGGTTTCCAATATTAGAAATAACGTTGTAATACCCTGAAATATCCTGACCTGATAAATTCACATCCACTTTATGCTCGTGTTCAGAATGAAAACCTATTGAAGGTTTTTGACTCCCTAATTGAATTCCTAATGGATCTGCATAGGTTTCATGATCATAACCAGAATGTAAAAATCGTGCCATCCAACCATTAGACTTGTTCACGTTTTCTGGCGTTCCATCTCCTCCTTTAAACATCAATGCACGAGCAGCAAAATGCGATTTGTTGATAATTGGATAACCAACACCATGCACAATATTAAGTTTCCCTGCATCATACAACGATTTAAAAGCCGTTAAGGAAGGATGTAACAACACCTGATCTTCTATTGCTAGGGTCGAATCCAGAGGAATCCCTGCATTCGTGCCCGTCTCTTTAATCTTGATCGTTGGCCTCAGGTTGGCATACGTATCATATTGATTCAACGGTATTACAGTATTCAAACCATCGTTTCCACCGCTCAATTGAACCAATACCAAACTTCTACCATCGATTATATTTTCCGGAATACTATTCAGCAAATCTGTCTTAGAAAATGCCTTAATTTGATGCCCATTTAAGAGCAAAGAACTTGCCGAACTTAAAGCCGACAGTTGTATAAATTTTCTTCTTTTCATGTCTTAAGCTTTTAGTTGTTTTGATATTCTTGAGACCATGTAAGCGCCTCAAATAATGGTTTTAATGCTGCCTCAACAGCAGTTGTATTCGACGGATTATTTACATAATCAGTCCAATCATCTGCCCACATGCTAGCATCTAGCGATCCATTGTCTAAAAGGATAACATTTACAAAATAATTCAAACGATCCGTTGAAACAGCTTCTGGAAACATAATAGCAACCAACTCGCTCACCAAAGTAGTAGGATTTGCCGGGTTAGAAACATTGTTTTTAACAAACGTAGACACATACCAATCATAAACTTTTGTACTATTCTTATTCGCCAAAATAGAGGCCATGTTATAACGCGTAATAATGGTAGAAGAATTAAACCAAAATTTATCAAAATCAGGAGCTTCATAGGTCGGCGGAAAGCCTGCTACCGATGGCGGTCGAAAAGGATCTTGGCCACTCTTAACAAGAAATTCATTAATGATTTCAAAGCCATAGAAATTTTTATAATGAGACTCCGTATCGGTAAACGGATCTGGTACTGGATAATTCGTGATACTTAACGTCTGTAAAATTAAATCTAAAGGAGATTTTATCAAACCTCCGATAATTTCATCACTATTATCGGAATCATCCGCATCATAAAAATGTTGGCTTTTTAGCAACTGAGTAATGGTAGCCTCTAAATCATAATTTGTTCGAAATGTAGCAGCCAAAGGAACAATGATGTCATTTTCAATTTCCGTTGTAATGTTACGTGAAACAAAAAATCGGTACATCTTTCTACAGATAAATTTCGCTGTTTCATCTTGATCTAACACCATTGCAATAAACTCTTTCAACTCAGCTTCAATTTTAGCTAACTTCTCTTCATCAGTTTTACCCGATGTATCATAAGCAGGTATCACATAGTTGTTAAAACGGCTACTAAATTGTTTCGCACCGAAGTCATGTTTCCCTGTCTGCGCATAACCACAAGGAAGATTCCCAAAACTTGGCCCCGTAGAATGTTCAGATCTAGAATTTTTTGAATAGGTCCAACCTGTTAGAGCTCTAGCGGCTTCTTCCACATCAGCTTCCGTGTAATTCGTGTAGTCACCTACTGCTACTTGCGGCCCTTTCCCTATGGTAAACAATTCCAATATCTCACGCGCAAAATTTTCATTAGGATTCGCGTCCGTATTTTCATCATTATTTAGATACTTTAGCATCACATTATTTCTACTCATTTGAAAACAAAACTCTTTCCAATCTCCCAAACAGAAAAACTCAAGTAATTTTATATAATCGTAATGATGGTTGCTGCTCAAGGTTCTTATAGAGGCCGTAAAATCATTTAACAAAAAGTACGTCATTTTAGAACGTAAAGAAGTATCACGTTTTGCCTCATCCATCCACCAACCGGCAAGAGATGAATTCATCTTTTGCGCTCCAAAACCTGCGTCCGTTTTTACTCCAAGACCATCGGGATCATCATTTATCCAAGGCAAACCTGTACTATAAGAAATAGGTTGCTCCATATTTTTAGCAGGAAGCGTTAGTAAAGCTGTTAGCGCCTGATCGACGTTCAAAGTACTGTACTGGGTAATCCTACTTTTGGTTACATTGTAGGTCGCTCTCCGAAGTAGATGTTTTGCCAATCTAGATCCTAAAGCCCCAGAATAGGGTAATAGTGATGCCATATAGTATTAATTTAGTTAGTTTAGTTTTTGCAATTTAAAACTAGCATAACAATAATAACCGACCATTTGTTACAAAAACTAGTAAACACAAAACAAACCATCAAAAAACAAAGGAAGAAACAAGCTACCAATTACATAAAATTCACTTTAACAACTACTTACAAGACAAAAAAACCTAAAAAACAAAAACATAAGAAAAAAATAAATACATGATTTAAATCATGAACTATTTAAAAATTGCAACTTTTACAGCACTTTATTTTTAAAAAAACACTTTTTTTTTAAAATATTCTTCATAAGAATTGCCACAACAAGAAATTTTCTTTTGGGAATAAAATGATGGATACACGTGACTCATTTATCCCTGTTTTAAAATAAAAAACATGACAAAAATCAGAAGATTTCGATCTTTAACATTTCTTGTTATACCATGTATTCTGAAAAAAGTTCAGTAATTTCGCACTGTCCAATAAAATATGTTTTTTTTAGTTTTATGTCTAAATTACCTGAACAACTTCAAAAAAAAATAGCTGTAAGAATTGACAATAATTCTTTACGTGTACTCACCTACTCCAAAAACAATATCGATGTATCCTCCAATGACTATTTAGGATTTTCTAAAAACGCGAATATTGGATCTCTTGCATCGGAAATTGGCGCTAAAACAACCTTCTTAAATGGTAGTACTGGTTCTAGACTTGTTTCTGGTACGCACAACTTACATTTAGAAACAGAAAAAATCATTGCTAAATTCCATCATGCTGAAACTGGTTTGCTATACAACTCAGGATACGACGCCAATATTGGGTTGTTTTCTTCTTTACTGCAAAGAGGAGACTCCGTTATATACGATGAATTAATACATGCTTCAATACGAGATGGCATAAAATTGAGTCATGCAAAAGCTTTAAAATTTAAACATAATTGCCTCGAAGATCTTCAGAAAAAAATTAAAAAATCTGAAGGAACGACCTATATAGCAATTGAAAGCGTTTATTCTATGGATGGTGACAGTGCACCTTTAGAAGCTATTTCAAACATTGCAACAAAACACAATTGTCTGTTGATTGTGGATGAAGCACATTCTAGTGGTGTTTTTGGAACAGAAGGAAGAGGAATGATACATGAATTAAATTTAGAAAATAAAATATTTGCTAGAGTCCATACTTTTGGAAAAGCACTTGGATGTCATGGGGCGATCGTTCTAGGTTCTAAAGAATTGAGACATTATTTAATTAACTTTTCAAGATCGTTTATTTACACAACGGCTGCTGCCACACATAGTATTGCCACCATACAAGCTGCATACCACGAATTGACAGAAACAAAGTCAATAGAGAAATTAAAAAATAATATTCAGTATTTCAAAGAGGGTATTTCAACGAGAAATTTGATGACTAAATTTATCCCAAGTGATAGTGCAATACATTGCTGTGTGTTTTCAGGCAACGATCGCGTGAAACAACTTGCCTCTATTTTACAAAACGAAGGATTCGATATCAAACCCATACTTTCACCTACAGTTCCTGAAGGCCAGGAACGCTTAAGAATTTGTATCCATAGCTTCAATACAAAAAAAGAAATGGACCTACTACTTAACCACTTAGCTAATTTTTAAAATGAAAAAAATATTTATCACAGGTATTTCTACCGAAGTAGGAAAAACATTGGTCTCTGCTATTGTCACTGAGGCATTAAATTCAGACTATTGGAAGCCAATACAAGCAGGTGAATTGGAACACTCTGACACAGATAAAGTAAAAGAAATGATTACAAATAAAAAATCAATCTTTCACCCCAATAGCTACGCATTAAAAACACCTATGAGTCCTCATGCTTCGGCCAAGATTGACGGCATAGAAATAAATTTAAAAAAAATAATCCCTCCAAAAACTACAAATACTCTAGTGATAGAGGGAGCTGGAGGCCTTTTAGTTCCACTCAATAAAAAGGAGACAATTTTAGACATCATAGCGCCAGACTATAAAATAATTGTTGTTTCAAGGCACTATTTAGGAAGTATTAACCATACTTTACTGACTATTCAATTACTACAACAAAAAGGATACAACCCTTCCATTATCTTTAGTGGAGCCATGCTTCCTACCACGGAAGACATTATAAAAAACATGACAGGAGCACCTGTTATAGGAAGGATAAATGAAGAACCCGAGATCAATAAAAAGGTTGTGAAAACCTATGCCAATTTGTTTAAAGAAAAACTATCCCTTCTGTAAATTACATCTAACACCAAAAACATCATGGACACTTTATCCTCAAGAGACCAAAAACATCTTTGGCACCCCCTAACGCAACATAAACTTCATAAAAACCATTTGGCGATCACAAAAGCAAAAGGTGCCATTCTTTACGATGAAAACGGAAACACTTACATAGACGGTATTGCTTCATGGTACACGTGTATGTATGGTCATTGCAATGAATATATCATCAAAAAAGTAACAGCACAGCTAAAAATACTAGACCAAGTAGTTTTTAGCGGCTTTACACATAAACCTGCTGTTGAAATGTCAGAAAAATTGATGGCCATCCTTCCGAACAATCAAACAAAGATATTTTTTTCAGACAATGGTTCTACTTCTGTAGATGTCGCAATCAAAATGGCACTTCAATACCATTTCAATCAAGGAAAAAAAAGAACTAAAATAGTTGCCCTAGAAGATGCTTTCCATGGAGATACTTTTGGAGCAATGTCGGCTTCAGGCCTTTCCGTCTACAATGGCCCTTTTGAAGATTTTCTACTTACTATAAACCGAATTGACACCCCTGTGTATGAGAATTTCGAAAACGTAAAACAGCATTTTAAAAACATCTTAAAATCGGGAGAAGTGGCCGCTTTTATATTCGAACCCTTAGTTCAGGGAGCTGCGGCGATGAAAATGTACCCAGCAGCCTTGCTAAGTGAACTTATCAAAATTGCTCAAGAACACAATGTATTGTGTATTGCGGATGAAGTAATGACTGGGTTTGGAAAAACAGGAAAATACTTTGCTTCTGACCACCTAGAGAACAAACCAGACATCATGTGCTTATCCAAATCTCTTACGGGAGGCATTGTGCCAATGGCATTAACGACCTGCACTCAAAAGGTTTACGACGCATTTTATGATAATGACATAAGCAAAGGGTTCTTTCACGGACATACATACTCTGCCAACCCACTTGGATGTACTGCTATTTCCGCTGGAATAGACCTTCTAATTTCCGAAGACATGCAACAAAACAGCATTAGAATACAAAAAAAACATGCTGCTTTTAATGAAAAAATAAAACAGCATCCTAAGGTTGCTTCAACACGTCAAACAGGAGTTATTTTTGCATTAGATTTAAATGTAGTCATGGAGCGATATGGAAACTTACGAGACCAACTCTTCGATTTTTTCATGAAAAACGGAGTATGCCTGAGACCTTTGGGTAATACCATTTACATTCTACCTCCCTTTATTATTTCTGACGAAGAACTCTTAAAAATTTATGAGACCATAGAACATGCCCTTGACAAACTAGTTAACTAACTGATATAAAATAAGTTCTAATAATTTTGTTAACTCATCTAAAGTTTATAACTTAAGGTAGCTATTAAAAAGAAACTCATTTTCCTCAGTTCCATTTTTCATAACAATACACCTCATAAAACGATGTAGGAGGTGAGCCTCATCCCCATCTTTAAAGTCAACCTGTTTTTTAATAGCGAAATAACTAATCATAAAAAATAAGCTATGAAAAATAAATGGATGTTACTATTGTTACTTTTCTTTGGGAAAAATGGATTCTCACAAATTATAGATGACACAATTGATGACCCAGGAGACATCGCAATCATCGCATATCACAACGATCCTGATGGATTTTCGTTTGTGTTCTTAGACAATTGTCCTAATAACACCTTAATACGATTTATTGATGAGGAATGGGATGGAAATACACTTGCCTTTGCCTCTCCTTCATTAGAAGGAGAAGTATTATGGAAAAATAATACGGGGACTACAATTTTGAGAGGAACTGTGGTATCGATTGAAAATGCTGATAATCATGCCACCATCAACGCATCAATAGGTATCGCAACCGAAGACAATAGTGGATTTAACCTTGGCATTAGGGATGATGGATTGATTGCCATATCGGGTACAAGAACCCACCCAAATAGCTTTTTAACGTTCTTTGGAGATTCTACCGACTCAAGTTTAACAGGAACTACATTGACAAATGGAATTACCGCAAACCAAGACTCTAGCTATGGCACTGGATATTATGATGGACCAACAAATTGCTTGTCTATTTCCATAGAGGAATGTGCAATACAACTTAATTCCAAAGAGAATTGGAACATTCAAAGTTCTTTTCCGTATCCTTCCTCTGTCATGTCACACTTCGGATTTGAGGTATTAAGCAAACAAGAGAAAACACAAATTGGATTTAAAATCTACCCGACTTTGGTAGCTGATTATCTACATATAGAAAACTACTATACTCACTACAATCTAAAAATATACAACTCTCTAGGAGTTTTGGTTGCCTTTCAACAAACAACAACAAAAACAACCAGTACAGATCTATCAAACTTAACTTCAGGAATTTACATTGCACGAATAGAACAAGGGAATCAGTCAATTACAAAAAAGATATTCAAAAGATAAACCTCCCTCTTTAAATTGTTGAAAACTCGTGTTTACAATGAATTTTGACTTCTAGAAAAACACAATAATTTCACTACTTTTACAGACTAATAATTAATTTCAGAAGCGAACCAATTATGGCAAATGATACTAAAGAAAAAGATGCTAAATTAAAAGCATTGCAAATGACCCTAGATAAGTTAGATAAAACATATGGAAAGGGAGCTGTTATGAAAATGGGTGATGTTGCTCATGTAGATATAGAATCTATCTCTTCTGGATCTTTAGGCTTGGATCTTGCCTTGGGCGTAGGTGGATATCCAAAAGGAAGAATTATTGAAATCTACGGACCAGAATCTTCAGGTAAAACAACCCTCACGATCCATGCTATTGCAGAGGCTCAGAAATCCGGAGGTATTGCAGCGTTTATTGATGCTGAACATGCATTTGACAGGTATTATGCGGAAAACTTAGGAGTGGATATTGACAACTTAATTATCTCCCAACCCGACAATGGAGAACAAGCTTTAGAAATAGCTGAAAACTTAATTCGATCAGGTGCGATTGACATCGTTGTAATTGACTCTGTGGCAGCATTGACTCCCAAAAGTGAAATTGAAGGTGAAATGGGTGATTCTAAAATGGGATTACATGCACGTTTGATGTCGCAAGCTTTACGTAAATTAACAGGTACTATTTCTAAAACAAACTGTACCGTTATTTTCATCAACCAGTTACGTGAAAAAATTGGTGTAATGTTTGGGAACCCTGAAACAACTACAGGAGGTAATGCTTTAAAGTTTTATGCATCTGTACGTCTAGATATTCGTAGAAGAACACAAATTAAGGATGGAGACCAAGTAATCGGAAACAGTACTAAAGTAAAAGTGGTCAAAAATAAAGTGGCACCTCCTTTCCAGCAAGCTGAATTTGATATTATGTATGGAAAAGGAATCTCTAAAGTTGGGGAGATTTTAGACATCGGTGTAAATTATGGAATCATCAAAAAAAGCGGTTCCTGGTTTAGTTATGGAGACACCAAATTAGGACAAGGTCGTGATGCAGTTAAAAACTTAATCAAAGACAATCCTGAATTAGCAGAAGAGCTAGAAGTTAAAATTAAAGAGGCTATTGAAAATCAAGAATAGATTATTGTTGCTTTCATAGGTATATAAAAAGAGGAAACACAATTGTTTCCTCTTTTTTAGGTTAAAAACCTGTTTTTGAAGTAACTTTAGATCCTAATTTAATAATATATTTGTTCCAAACAAACAATCTGATGGAAAAGAAAATTATTGGAAGTGAAGAATGGTGTGTATTACCAAACCTTCAAATACCAGCCATAAAAGCCAGAATTGATTCTGGGGCTAAAACTTCGGCTATACACGCACTCAATATTGTTCCTTTTAAAAAACAAGGGGAAAAATGGGTACGATATGAAGTGTTCCCAGTACAATCCAACCCAAGCGTGAGCATCCATTGCGAATCAAAAATATCAAATACTCGATATGTAAAAAGCTCCACAGGAATTAGTGAAAAAAGATATGTCATAGTTACAGATCTTATCTTAGGCAACGACCGCTATGAAATTGAAATCACATTAGCCAATAGAGACTCTATGGGTTTTAGAATGTTATTGGGTAGAGAAGCCATGATTGATAGATTTGTTATTGATCCTTCCCAGGAAGATTGTTTGGCTTCTTTTACACCAGATCAAATAGATTCTTATTATCAGAGAAGTAAACCAATTGAAAATGGACTAAAAATTGGAGTACTTGCTAGTAATCCTGAATTATATAGCAACAAAAGAATTATAGAAGCTGGTGAACGGGAAGGACATCAAATGTTTTTCTTAAATGCACAACAATGTTATATGAAAATGGATGCTGATAATCCTGAAATTCATTATCGAGGAGGGAATGTACTTGATAGTTTTGATGCCATCATACCTCGAATCAAACCAAGCATGACATTTTATGGATGTGCCTTAATCCGACAGTTTGATTCCATTGGAACCTTCATTCAAAATGGAGCTTCTGCGATTTCTGAATCAAGAGATAAATTATTTTCATCACAATTATTCTCTAAACATGGAATTCATATTCCAACAACTGGTTTTGCCAATTCTCCACTAGAAACAAAGGAATTGATTGAAATGGTAAACGGTGCCCCATTGATCATAAAATTACTAGAAAGTACGCAAGGTAAAGGAGTTGTTTTAGCAGAAACAAATAAAGCCGCAGAAAGTGTTATCAACGCGTTTAAAAGTTTAAAGACAAACATCCTTGTACAAGAATTTATCAAAGAAGCTGACGGAAGAGACTTAAGATGTTTTGTCATAGACGGGAAAGTAGTCGCTTCTATTGAGCGCGTAGCCGTAAAAGGAGAATTTAGAGCCAACATTCACCAAGGTGGAACCGCAAGAATTGTAAAAATATCTCAAGAAGAAAAAAAACTTGCCATCAAAGCGGCAAAAGTTTTAGGGCTTGATGTTGCGGGTGTAGACTTGATTCGATCTAACAAAGGGCCGTTGTTATTAGAAGTAAATTCATCCCCTGGTCTCGAAGGGATAGAGAAAGCTACTGGAAAAGACATCGCAAAAATGATGATTTCCGCCATTGAAAGAAAATTAAAATTCAATAAATAACACCTGTGCTAGAACTAAAACATGTATCATTCGCTTATAACAAGACTGAAGTTGTAAAAAAAGTTTCTTTTTCGGCAAAACAGGGAGAATATTTGGCAATTATTGGTGAAAGTGGATGTGGTAAAAGTACTTTGTTAGAAATCATCTATGGTTTATTACATATTGATATAGGAAGTGTTTTTTATGATGGAGAAAAACTACTAGGCCCTAATTATTCTTTAGTCCCAGGGGAACCATTTATGAAATACCTCTCCCAAGATTTTGACTTAATGCCTTTTACCTCTGCTGCTGAAAATATTGGTAAATTCTTACCGAATAGATTTCCTAAGAAAAAAAAGGAAAGGACGGAAGAACTGCTAGAAGTTGTTGATATGGTTGACTTTGCTCATACAAAAGTAAAACATCTAAGCGGAGGTCAAAAACAACGAGTGGCTTTGGCAAGAGTACTCGCAAAGGAACCTAAATTACTTTTACTCGACGAACCTTTTAGTCATATTGATAATTTCAGAAAAAACAACTTACGCAGAAAACTATTCAAATATTTAAAAGAAAAAAACATTACATGTGTCGTTGCAACACATGACAGCACCGATGCACTTTCTTTTGCTGATAACATACTCGTAATGAAAGAAGGAAAATTAGTAGCAGAAAATTCTCCAAAGTCACTATACAATAAGCCGCCTTCTAAATATGTAGCTTCATTTTTTGGAGATGTGAATGAAATAGCATTGCAAAAAATATCAAAATCCACGTCAAAGGAAACCATATTACTTTATCCTCAGGATTTGACTTTAGACACAAACTCTAAATACAAAGCCATCGTAAAACAAGCGTATTTTATGGAAGGAATATATTTGATCGAAGTAATTTTCGAAGACCAAGTACTATTTTTACAACATGACAAAGCTATCGAATCAGGCAAAAATATCGGTATTAAATGTTCACCTGAAATCATCAAATTAAGAAGCAACTAAAACTTAAAAAACTCTAGTATTCTAACTTAAACTTAATATAGGTAATTGGCTTTTTCACCTCTAAATACTGTTTTTCGTAGAATGTTTGCGTATTCAGAACATCGGCAGGGGCATGTGGATTGGTGTAAATATCATGATGTGCATACAACACTTCTTGACCTTGACCGTGTAGCAATCCTAAAGTATAACCATGCATAAACTCACTATCCGTTTTTAAATGCATGATACCCTCTTCATTTAAAATATGATGGTATTTTTTTAAGAACTCTTCATTTGTCAGACGATGCTTTGTTCTTTTATATTTTATTTGAGGGTCTGGAAAAGTAATCCATATCTCACTCACTTCATTTTCTGCAAAGCAAAAGTCAACCAACTCAATTTGAGTACGAATAAACGCAACATTCGGAAGGCCTTCTTCCAAAGCCGTTTTTGCTCCCCTCCAAAAACGAGCTCCTTTTATATCTATACCAATATAATTGATATTCGGATTCTTCTCTGCCAAAGCGATTGTGTACTCCCCTTTCCCACACCCTAACTCAAGTATAATAGGATTATCGTTTTTAAAGAACGTGTTCCACTTCCCTTTGTACGGGAAATTTGTCGTAACCTCCTCACGAGTTGGCTGTATAACGTTGGAAAACGTTTCGTTTTCATTGAAACGTTTTAGTTTGTTTTTACTTCCCAAAAGAAAACGCTATTTAGGTAAATCCTCAGTACCTTCTTTCTTAAATCTGATCGATTCTTTCATCCAGTAAGCTAACAGCACAAAAAAGACTCCAATAAAAAGGAAGTTGATAATATTAGATGTCCACCAGTTTTCATCACTTCTAATCCAATCAAAAGGAATAAAAAGACCTTCTGTGAACAATTCTCCGATGATTCTAAATATATTGTTTGCTATCATAACTTAAATTATCTTTACACTGCAAAAATATAAAAACAAAACATGTTAGCCAATTTTTTTGAGAAAACTAAGCCTATTAATATTATTGTACTTTCTCTCGTTTTTTTTGTTTATTATTTTTTACACTTATACCTCTTAAAAAACAATGGCATTACGCAAACAAGTTGGACTTCTATCTATTTAGGATTATGTATCAATATCATTTTCCTAACAATGAACACATTGAATTTTAAAAAAAACAATGTTTCCAATGATAATTTGCACAACACTTTTATCCTCGTATTACTGTACGGATTATTCCCTAAGGCTTTTATGTCAGTTAACGTACTGCTGATTTCCCTATTATTTCTTTTAATTTATAAAAGTATCGCTCAATTTAAACCTAAACTAAAAAATCAACGCTCTCTTTTTAACGCCGGAATTTTCTCTGGCATCGCATTTATACTTTACGATTGGTCAATACTATTTCTTGTATATATTTTAATAGGAGTTTTGTTATCACAAAAATTAAATCTTAAGAACATAATTAGTCCTATCTTCGGTTTTTTTACTCCCATATTCTTGTATTTTACATATTTATTTGTCCTAGATAAAGAAATATGGTTTCTCCATAAACTGTTTACAATTCCCTATTATAGCTTTAGCACTTACCCAACGAACGTCAAGTATGCGATTTTCGTGACACTCACCATTGTTTCAATTAGCATACTATCCGTTTTACCCCAAATACTATCGGTAAGCGGCCAAAATAGATATCAATATGCTGTGGCTATATTAACACTCATTACTGGCTTTACGGTTGCTATGTTAAAAACCCATAAAAACGGAAGTGAATTCTTGTTAATTTTCACACCCGCCTCAATCGTTATAGGACGTTTTATCAAAACAATCTCTCATAAAAAGCTCAAAGAAATACTCTTTTTAGGGATCACTATATGCTCCATTCTTTTTTTAGTGATCAACTCAAAACAATAAAAGATTGTTTTTTTTCTTTAGAATATATCTTTTAATATCGCATAAAAAAAGCCTTTAAGGAATTCCTCAAAGGCCTGTCATTTATCTTATCATTACTCACATTTTTTGCAACCATTCAGACATACTAACTTCTTTGTTAATAATTGATTTTAAATCTGAAATCAATACTCTTTCCTGCAACATGGTATCTCTATATCGAATCGTTACAGATTTATCCTCTAAAGTATCATGGTCAACAGTAATACAAAAAGGAGTCCCAACCGCATCTTGTCTTCTATAGCGTTTTCCAACCGCATCTTTTTCATCATATAAAATAGAGAAATCAAATTTTAAATCTTCCATAATTTCTTTAGCGACTTCAGGAAGCCCATCTTTTTTGACTAAAGGAAATATCGCAGCCTTAGTTGGTGCTAAAACCGCTGGCAACTTTAAAACTGTTCTAGAAGTACCATTATCCAAGCCTTCTTCTTGTAATGAATTTGAAAACACCGATAAAAACAAACGATCCAAACCGACAGAAGTCTCAACCACATAAGGGACATAACTCTCTCCCAATTCCGGGTCAAAATATTGTAATTTTTTACCTGAATGCTCTTCATGTGCTTTCAAGTCAAAATCTGTTCTTGAATGAATCCCCTCTAATTCTTTAAAGCCAAATGGAAATTTAAACTCAATATCAGCAGCAGCATCAGCGTAATGAGCTAATTTATCATGATCGTGGTATCTGTAATTATCTTCTCCTAGTCCTAAAGACAAATGCCAATTTAACCTTCTTTCTTTCCAAGTCTCATACCACTCTTGCTGTGTACCAGGACGCACGAAAAATTGCATTTCCATTTGTTCAAATTCTCGCATTCTAAAGATAAACTGACGCGCAACTATTTCGTTACGGAACGCTTTTCCAGTCTGCGCAATTCCGAAAGGAATTTTCATTCTTCCCGTTTTTTGCACATTCAAGAAATTCACAAAAATACCTTGCGCTGTCTCAGGACGTAAGTATAAATCCATTGCAGAATCGGCAGAGGCGCCAAGCTTTGTCCCAAACATTAAATTGAATTGCTTCACCTCTGTCCAGTTTTTTGAACCAGATACAGGACAACCTATCTCTAACTCCTCTATCAACAACTTTACATCAACCAAATCCTCCTTTTCCAATGACTGACCCATTCTTTTCAAAATAGCATCTCCTTTTTCTTTCCAGCCCAAAACTCTTCCATTCGTAGCCAAAAACTCATTTTTATCGAAAGATTCCCCAAAACGCTTTGCAGCTTTGGCAACTTCTTTTTCTATTTTTACATCTAGCTTACCTACATAGTCTTCTATCAATACATCTGCACGGTAACGTTTTTTAGAGTCTTTATTATCTATTAAAGGATCGTTAAAAGCGTCTACATGTCCGGAGGCTTTCCAAGTTGTTGGATGCATAAATATTGCTGAATCCAATCCAACAATATTATCGTGCATTTGGACCATAGATTTCCACCAATATTCTCTAATATTTTTCTTTAATTCTATCCCGTTTTGAGCGTAATCATATACTGCACTCAAACCATCATATATTTCACTAGATTGGAATACATATCCGTATTCTTTTGCATGTGAAACTACTTTTTTAAATTGATCTTCTTGCTTTGCCATGCTGCAAAAATAAGTATTTTCTTTATTTATAACTACTCAATAATCTTGTTTTTAACAAAACCAGATTCCAATAAAAAAGAGCAAAGTTTTCACTTTGCTCTTTTAGAAATAAGATCTTTACAAATATTTTTATCTCAAAGATAATTCAGTATTTCCTACAACTTCGCCATCTAACATAGCAGAAATAGTATACAGTCCTTTTTTGTTTTCTTTTCTATTCACATCCGTAATAATAATAACTTCTGTATCTATATTTTGATAACTGATGGTTGTCATGTCTGAATAATAAGCTTCGGGGGAAGTCCCTTCTAATTTCCCTTTTGGAGCAACGACCTCACCTTCAGAGTCCGTGATTACAATGTAGGTTGTCTTATCTCCATTTTCAGCAAGTAAGTTCTGATCAATTTTAAAAGATACTCTAAAAGCATCCGTATATTTTGCTTTTGAAGTAGCTTTTAAAGAACCTGAAGATCGTTTTTTCATGGAAGCTACTGTTAGGTTATCAACAGTTAATTTCGCAGCAACATCTACCTTATCAGACAAAACTCTATTTCTTGCCTTTAACTCCGCTCCTGCAACCTCCTGATTCTCAATCACAACTTTAGCAGCAACAACCTCTTCATTTAATTTATGGTTTTGAGATGTTAACTCTTCAACTTGGCGAAACAATTCTTTGTTTTTCTTTGATAGAGAATAAACCCTTCTCTTGTATCTTTTAATGGTAGCATAACTTGCTTTTTTTTCTGCTTTCAATGAATCTCGATACAAAATTATATCTTGTCTCGCTGCAGACAACTTGGTATTCAACGTAGTATTCTCAGCAATTTTAGCATCATACTTAACTATTAACTGATCTAATTCTGATTTTATTTCAGTTTTTTCAGCTTCTAATTCAGCTTGCAAAGCACTGTGCTGAGAATCTGAATAAAACGCATAACCTATTGCGGCTAACAATAAAATCACTAGCACAACAGTGATTGACTTATTTGATTGTTTATTTTCCATATTTAAATTATTTCTATTTTAATTGCCAAATTTAACATTTATTCTGAATATTCAACCTCCAAAAAGAATTAATTACAGATAAAAATATCTTTTATGAAATTTTCTCACTATTTTTAGGTAAAAGCTAAATGAAAACAACAATTTTACATGATGTTTTAAATCTTTTTTATCCAGATAGATGCATTGGATGCTCAAAACATTTAAGTTACCACCAAAAATTAATCTGTGTTGCATGTGCACATGATCTTCCTTATTCATATTACAGTAAAAATAATTGGTCCCCTATAGAGGAATTATTTTATGGAAAAATACCCATAAAATTCGCTACATCCCTTTTAATATATGAATCGAAAAGCATTACTCAAAAATTAATTCATGAATTAAAATACCATAAAAACCAAAAAATCGGTGAACTGTTTGGAGAATTAATTGCTATTGACCTTCTAAACAATAAAAAAGTTCCTAAATTCGACTACATCATTCCGGTTCCTTTACACGTAAATAAACTAAGAAAAAGGGGGTACAATCAACTTTCAAAATTAGGCCAAGTATTGTCAAAAAAATTACAAATACCCTATATCGAGAACTTACTTCTTAAAACATCCTCTACTGAAACTCAAACTAAAAACGACAAAGTTGCTCGATGGAAAAACGCGCAACATAGCTTTGAACTATTCAATACTTCTTTTCTTGAAAACAAACATGTATTATTACTGGATGATGTAATAACAACAGGAGCCACCTTGGAATCCTGTTCCAAAGAGCTTCTGAAGACAAAAAAGGTTACTCTATCAATTTGTACAATAGCACACACGATTAACTTTTAGTTTTTACTTTCAATCTTACACAAATAAATTGTTACTTTGTACCTTAAATAAAAATTACTGTACCTTGAAAAACTTATTCGCCCTTTTCTTGTTTTTCTTACTTATCATTGCCGCAACAACAAATTGCGCTAGAAAAGGTAGTCCAACTGGAGGCCCTAAAGATACAATTGCTCCAATAATAGTGACGGCAACACCTATCTATGAAGCAACTAATTTTAAAGCAAAAAAAATAAAACTCGAATTCGACGAATATATAAAACTCAAAAACTTAAACAAACAACTTATAATATCTCCTCCATTAAAACACGCTCCCAACATTACACCTGTCGGCACAGCAAGTAAAAAAATTACCATTAAAATAAAAGATACGCTCAGAGAAAACACTACCTACTCAATTAATTTTGGAAACAGTATTGAGGACAACAATGAGGGGAATCCTTTAGAAAGTTTCAAATATGTTTTTTCCACAGGGTCTTATGTAGATTCTTTGGAAGTACATGGTATCGTAAAGGATGCTTACCACAAAGAGTTTGAAAAAGAAATTTCAGTACTACTGTACGAGATTACAAAAGATTACACCGATTCTACAATCTTTAAAACAAAACCCAATTACATTACAAATACACTAGACTCTATTGATTTTGACATTACAAATATTAAACATGGGACCTACCAATTAATTGCTTTAAAAGATTACAACAACAACTACCTATTCGACCCAAGAGATGATAAAATTGGATTTTCTCAAAACCCTATAACCATACCAACAGACTCTCTCTATATTTTAAATTTATTCAAAGAACAAAAACCATTTAGTTTAAAAAGACCTTTAGAAAAAAGAGTGGGTAAAATACTATTTGGTTATGAAGGTGACAAAGAAAACCTCGCCATTAAACTGCTAACCAAAACCTCTAAAGACTTTAAAAGTTTTTTAGCAAAAGAAAAAGACAAAGACACTTTAATTTTTTGGTTTACACCTTTTGAAACAGACTCTTTGCAATTTCTTGTAAAAAAAGACACCTTTGAAAAAAAATACATTGTTAAATTGAGAACTAAAAAAATAGACTCTTTAAATATTTCAGCACCGGTATCAGGCTATTTACATCCTAAAGACACTTTTTATTTAGAAGCCAACTTCCCGTTTGAATCTATAAACCCCGAAAATATTTTTATTACCAACCAAGATACCTTGTCTGTTAATTTCAACTCTAGTTTTAATAAAGAAAAATCTAAGTTGTATATTAATTTTGATCGCGTTAGAAATGGAAAATATCAAATAGACGTTCTTCCAAACGCTTTTAAAACATTTTTTGGAAAAACAAATGACACACTTCAATACACGTTAAGAACACGAGATTTAGAGGCGTTTTCCACACTAGAACTTGACATCATAAACCCTAAAAAGAGAACCCTTTTGGTCGAATTGATCTCAACAAATGACGAAATAATAGAAAGAAGAACCAATTCAGGACCCGATAAATATACGTTTGTAGATTTAACTCCCTCCACATATTTGGTCAGAATAATATTCGACAGCAACCAAAATAAAAGATGGGATACTGGTAATTTTCTAAAAAACATTCAGCCAGAAAAGGTATACTATTACCAAACTGAACTGAAGATGAAAGCCAATTGGACTTTAAATGAATCCATTGATATTGAATCTATTTATTTAGACTAGCTTCCGCAAAGCTAACAAGACCCCTAAATGTATTCCTTCATGAAATAGATTAAATGTAGCTGCAGATTTAATATCCACTAAAGTAACATTCACACTTGTTGTATATTCGTTGTAAGTCTGAAATATTCTATTCTTATAATCTTCTTCGAATTTAATTGCTAAAGAAATGAACAATTCGACAATCTCATTAAACTCTTCTTGGGTAATTGATTTTGTAGGAACGGATCCTTTTTTATACATGGCAATCATCTCATCAGAAACAAGACAAGGCAAACCAGACATTTTATAACATAAGAGTTGTTGTGTTACAACCAAATGAGCAATATTCCACGCGATATTATTATTGAACCCGTCAGGAATTTTATTTAATTGCTCTATCGACAAGCCTTCAACCAACTTTAACATCAGCACTCTTCCTTTACTCAAACTATCAAACACATATTCCATAGCGTCCATTATTTTATTAAAATTTCAATAAAAGTAACTATTTTTAAAATTAAAACATATTATTTTTGACACAAACCATTGACCATATCAATAAACGAAATGAAAAAAATATACTACTTAAAAAATTGTGATACGTGTAAAAGAATAATAAAAGAAATAGATCTTAATAAGGTCACATTACAAGAAATTAAATCCGAAAACATCACGGAAATACAACTCGAAGAAATGTATGCACTCAGTGACAGCTATGAATCGCTATTTAGCAGAAGGGCCCAACTATATAAATCGAGGGGTCTCAAAGAAATGAATTTAAACGAAAAGGATTTCAAAAACTTAATACTTGAAAACTACACCTTTCTAAAAAGACCTGTGGCTATAATAGATCAAGAAATATTTATAGGAAATAGCAAGAAAAATATCACAGCGCTTATCGAAGCATTAGAGAGCTAAAAATGAGGAAACATTTATAAAAGTGAGATGCTTCACATCTCACTTTTTAACATTACTTCTTGGCTCTAAGCATTGGATTGAGCTCATCATCGTTATACATTTTCATCTGCTTGTACACCTTCATATACTTATCCCCACATTCGATATCCTCCAATAAATCATCTATCGCTGTAGACAAATCAATTCGTTGCTCTAATAAAATATTTAATTTTTCTTGACATGCTTTTTTGTGCTCTTCAGTAGCACTTTCTCGCAAAGACTCCTCTCTCATATGATAAATTTTCAATGCTAAAATTGACAATCTATCGATTGCCCATGCTGGGCTTTCTGAATTAACTTTAGCAGACGGTTTTTCAACAACATTTTCATATTTTTTCAAGAAATAACTATCTATATATTCAACCATGTCTGTTCGATCTTGGTTGGAAGCATCAATTTTACGTTTTAACTCCAAAGCTTCGATTGGGTTGATATCCGGTAACCTTATGATGTCCTCATAATGCCATTGCACAGTATCTATCCATGCTTTTCTGAATAATAAAAATTCTAGATTTTCTGATTCTGAATCATAAATGTTTTCAAAAAGTTGATCTACTGAATCAACTATATGATACTTTACAATGACATTGTCAAAAATTTTATTGTAATCCGATGCCTTCATCTGTTTTTTTATTAAATGTTTTATTTTATGCGAATTTACGAGTAATTAACGAAATAAATCGCTCTTCGTATTCTTCTTTTCCTTTCCAGTTATAGTCAGACTTTACCATTTTGGAAACAAACCTGATTGCTTCTTTTTCAGTTTTAAACGAATTTAATTGAGATATTACCCTGTTAAAATCTCCTTGATTACCATCAAATAAATGTTTCACAAAGGCAATTCTATCATTCAAACCTATCTGTAAACTAGAACGTACGAATACATCATTCAACGATTTTTTAGGTTCTCCTACTCTTGTTGCATTTTCAAAAAGCTCGGTCGTAAGATCCAAAGAAACTGTTCCCTCTAATTCCTTTTCTAGAGTGTTTTTTTTCAGCTCAACACCCTTGCTATCTTTTTCTCCTGAAAACAAATCCGTTGCTATAACATTTCCTGTTTCTGCTTCAAATTCTCTTGAAGTAGGCTTGAATAGATCTTCTTGGTTCTTACTGTCATGACTACTCACCGGTACAGAATTCTTAAGTTTAGAAGTCTCAGGTTCAACCAACTCAGCAACTAATTCCTCTGCAACACTAATTTTACATTCTAGTGTATGTATTTGCTCAATACTATCCTTTTTCAACTTAGGAATCTTAGGTTCCTTTTGCAACTGACTGTCTAAAGCTGTTACCTTTTCCAAAATTTCATCTTTCGAAGCAGAAGGGGTTACTTCTACATACCGATCAACAAAAGCGAGTACGGAGAGTTTCTCATACAACTCATGAGCTTTTTCCTTCAAGGCCAGAACATCCTCTTTATTTTTCATCTGCAAAACGCTATGCGCTAAACTCACTAATTCAGATTCTATTTTTTTGTGCATAAATTGATAGTTTTTGAAGATCCTTACTAAGATAATTTTTGATAAATTTGCAAACAATAAACTGACACTTCGGTCAAAATATTTAAAGTTTAAAATTACAAAATGTTTCTCGAAAATACGGTAAATCATTCAGAACAATTTGGTTGGATAGAAGTTATATGTGGCTCTATGTTTTCGGGTAAAACTGAAGAATTAATTAGAAGACTCCGACGCGCAAAAATTGCAAAACAAAAAGTGGAAATTTTCAAACCAACAACAGACTCAAGGTACGACTCAGAAATGGTCGTTTCCCATGATTCTAACGAAATACGATCTACTCCAGTACCTGCTGCTTCCAATATAAGATTGCTCGCAAATGATATTGATGTCGTTGGTATCGATGAAGCACAGTTCTTCGATAACGAAATAGTTACCGTATGTAATGATCTGGCAAATCGCGGCATTCGTGTGATCGTAGCTGGATTAGACATGGATTTCAAAGGAAACCCTTTTGGACCAATGCCTGCACTCATGGCAACTTCCGAATACGTAACTAAAGTTCATGCAGTCTGCACCAAAACTGGGAATTTAGCACATTATAGTCACCGAACCACGGACGACAAAAAACTAGTGGTTCTTGGAGAAAAAGAAAATTACGAACCATTAAGTAGAGCTGCTTATTTCAAAGCATCTAATAATGACAAATAGACTTTAACTTGAGCAAAAGAGAAAATTCACATGTGAGCTTTTTAGAACTCAACACAAATGCTTTACAGCATAATATTTCTTATTTTAAAAAGAAATTACTTCCCGAAACGAAACTGTTGGCCGTAGTAAAAGCCTTTGCTTATGGTCATGATGCGATTGTACTCAGCAAAATCTTAGAAAAAAATAAAATTGATTATTTAGCAGTAGCCTACACAGAAGAAGGTGTGATACTCAGAGAAAACGGAATAAAAACTCCAATTCTTGTTTTGCACGCACAAGCTCAGAACTACAACTTACTAATTTCTCATAATTTAGAACCTAATATCTATTCTCATGCTAATTTGGAGGAATTCAAGAGAATCCTTTTAAAGAAAAACCTAAAAACATACCCGATTCATCTTAAATTCAACACAGGATTAAATAGACTCGGGTTTTCTATTGGCGAGTGCGATAGCATTATTGAAGACTTACAAAAAAATAACACTATTAAAATACAATCCATCTTTTCTCACTTAGCAGCGAGTGAGGATTTGGAAGAAATTGCATTCACTGAAGATCAAATACGGAAGTTCGAACTTGTTCGTAAGAAGTTCTCAGACACGTTTCAACATTCCATAGACTTCCACTTGAGTAATACTTCTGGAATTATCAACTTTCCTGAAGCTCATTATAATATGGTTCGTTTGGGAATTGGAATGTATGGTTTCGGCAACTGCCCCGAAGAGACCTCTAACTTAAGACCTGTGGCTTCACTAAAAACGGTGATTTCTCAAATTCACGAAATAGACACAGGAGAATCCGTAGGATACAATAGAGGCTATATTGCTGAGAAAAAAACAAGAACAGCAACCCTACCTATCGGACATGCTGACGGCATCTCTAGGACACTGGGAAACGGCATAGGGTTTGTTAGTATAAACAGTAAACTTTGTCCTATTATAGGCAACGTATGTATGGATATGATTATGGTGGACATCTCCGATGTTTCTTGTAAAGAAAAAGATGAAGTTATCATTTTCGACAATCAAGAAACAGTAAACAAACTGGCCAAAATCTCCAACACTATCTCATACGAAATTCTCACCGGTATCTCGGCTAGAATCCCTCGAAAAATCATTTAGACTCCTTACGACTCTTGCCTTCCACAACGACAACAATCTCGCCTTTTAAGATGTTTTTAGAAAAATGCTCTATGACCTCTTTCACGGTACCACGTTTTGTTTCTTCAAACATTTTTGTCAATTCTCTTGAAACAGAAACTTGTCTTTCAGCACCAAAATACTCTGCAAAATGGCCTAACGTTTTTAATAATTTATGAGGAGACTCATAAAAAATCATGGTTCTGGTTTCTTCTGCGAGCAGAAATAGCCTTGTTTGTCTTCCTTTCTTTACCGGTAAAAAACCTTCAAATACAAACTTATCATTGGGCAATCCACTGTTTATCAAAGCAGGTACAAATGCAGTGGCACCAGGCAAACATTCAATAGCAACTCCTTTCTGAACACAAGCCCTCGACAATAAAAAACCTGGATCAGAAATGGCAGGTGTCCCAGCATCAGAGATTAAAGCCACCGACTCACCACTTTGAATTCGCTCCACAATTCTATCGACCATTTTATGCTCATTATGCATATGATGGCTCATCATTTGCGTTTCAATCTCAAAATGTTTCAATAATTTCCCTGAAGTACGTGTGTCCTCCGCCAAAATTAAATCTACTTCTTTCAATACTCGAATAGCTCGGAAAGTTATGTCTTCCAGGTTTCCAATCGGAGTAGGCACCAAATACAGTTTTGCTTCCAATAGTTTTATTTTTTCAGCAAAGTTAAGGAAGATTTGGTATTCATATCTTTATTTTTCAAGAGAATAAAAGATCCTATGAGTTTAAGAATTTCACAATTAAATAGTAAATTTGCACATCCCAAATGGGAAACAAATTTTAAACACATAAAGCAAGGAGAAACCCTTTCTTTTAAATAGCATAGCAGATGTATAGAAGTCATACTAACGGGGAATTGAATATTTCAAATATTGGACAAGAAGTAATCTTATCAGGTTGGGTACAAAAAATACGTGACAAAGGATTTATGATCTGGGTAGATTTACGCGACCGTTACGGGATTACTCAATTAATATTTGATGCAGAACGTACCGATAAAACTATCATCGAACAAGCAAAAAAACTAGGTCGCGAATTTGTAATTCAAGTGAAAGGAAGTGTTATTGAACGTCAATCTAAAAACGACAAAATTTCCACAGGTGAAATTGAAATTCTTGTATCCGAAATGACCCTTTTAAACGAGGCCAAACTTCCTCCTTTCACGATAGAAGATGAAACAGATGGAGGTGAGGAATTGCGCATGAAATACCGCTACTTAGATATTAGAAGAAACCCTGTAAAGAACAGTTTAATTTTTAGATCTAAAGTTGCACAAGAAGTCCGTAATTTTCTTTCCAACGAAGAATTTATAGAAGTAGAAACCCCTTACTTGATTAAGTCTACTCCAGAAGGAGCTAGAGACTTTGTTGTTCCTTCGAGAATGAATGCAGGACAATTTTATGCATTACCACAATCTCCACAAACCTTTAAACAACTGCTAATGGTTGGTGGCATGGATAAATACTTTCAAATAGTAAAATGCTTTAGAGACGAGGACTTACGCGCAGACAGACAACCAGAATTCACACAAATAGACTGCGAAATGGCCTTTGTAGAGCAAGAAGATATCTTAAACATCTTTGAAGGCTTAACACGACACCTTTTAAAGAAAATCAACAATGTTGAAATTGGAAACTTCCCTAGAATGACTTTTGACCATGCCATGAAAACATATGGTAACGACAAACCCGATATTCGTTTCGGAATGGAATTTGGGGAATTGAATGATGTTTCTAAACACAGAGACTTTAAAATATTCGACGAAGCAGAGTTGGTTGTTGGTATTGCGGTACCTGGAGCGGCTAGCTACACACGAAAAGAAATTGATAAACTCATTAAATGGGTGAAAAGACCGCAAGTGGGCGCTAGTGGAATGATCTACGCAAAATACAATGAAGATGGTACTTTTAAATCTTCGGTAGATAAATTTTTCACCCAAGAAGATCTTAAAAATTGGGCTGAGAAAACGGGTGCCAAACCAAGTGATTTAATCTGTGTTCTTTCAGGAGAGACAACTAAAGTAAGAGCTCAATTGAGTGCACTACGAATGGAATTAGCAGAACGTTTAGGATTAAGAAAACCGGAAGAATTCGCTCCTTTATGGATTATCGACTTTCCGCTACTAGAGTTAGACGAAGAAACAGGTAACTATCATGCAATGCATCATCCTTTTACTTCACCAAAGCCAGGTCAAATGGAATTATTAGAAACAAAACCTGGAGATGTAAAAGCAAATGCGTACGATTTGGTTTTAAATGGAAACGAGATTGGAGGTGGGTCGATACGTATACATGATAAAAAAATACAGGCAACAATGTTAAAACATTTAGGTTTCTCGAAAGAGGATGCAGAAGCACAATTTGGTTTCTTAATGGATGCTTTTGAATATGGAGCTCCTCCGCATGGCGGACTGGCATTTGGACTCGATAGATTGGTTGCTATTTTGGCAGGAAAAGAAACTATTAGGGATTTTATTGCCTTTCCTAAAAACAACTCAGGAAGAGACGTAATGATTGATGGTCCATCAAAATTGGATAATACTCAACTTACAGAATTAAACTTAGCGTTGACTCTTGGAGAAGAAATAAATCATCAAGCATAATAATAGGTCCCACTCCTTGAGTGGGATTTTTGATTACAACAAGTAATACTATGTCGCCACGCAAAAAAAACCTAATTACCAAATTTCTTATTTGGAAATACAAACACCTCACAAGTCAGCAATTTATATATATTGTGAGCATTATCATTGGTTTACTTTCTGGGTTGGCTGCTGTAACCTTAAAAAACTTAACCCACCTTATACAAGAGGAAGTTCACAACTATCAATCTATCTTTTATATTTTTCCGATTATTGGCTTAGCGCTAACCTTGTTAACGATAAAATATATCATAAAACATAAGGTTTCTCACGGAATTCCATCAACATTGCATGCCATATCCAAAAAGAAAGGACTTATGGAGCGCTACAAAATGTACAGTTCCATACTCACTGCCCCAATAACCGTGGGGTTTGGGGGTTCCGTTGGTCTTGAAGGACCTACGGTTGCCACCAGTGCAGCTATTGGTTCGAACGTTGCGCGATTGTTTCATTTAAACAGAAGTACACGTACTCTATTGATTGGAGCGGCAGCAGCCGCAGCCATGTCTTCTATTTTCAAAGCACCAATCGCTGCCATTATATTTGCAATAGAAATCTTTAGCCTCGACTTGACATTGATATCGCTCATCCCTTTAATCTTGTCATCTATTTCTGCAATATTAACCTCTTATTTTTTTTTAGGAGATAACGCATTATTAAGATTTGAATTAACGGATAAATTTACATTAATTGATACAGGATATTATGCGGTTTTAGGAATTACCTGTGGACTTATCTCTGTCTATTTCAGCCAGGTATATTTCAAAATTGGTGATATTTTTGCAAAAATTACAAATCCATATAAACGTCTTTTATTTGGAGGAATAGGACTAGGTGTAATTGTATACTTTATTCCCCCTCTTTTTGGAGAAGGATTTAAAACCATAAATAATTTGTTAAACAACAATGTTTCTGGAGTGTTTAGTCAAAATTATTTTGACATTGTAACGGAAAATAATTGGTGGATAATTACCTTCCTTTTGGGTTTGGTTATTTTTAAAGTGATTGCTACTTCAATTACATTTGGAGCTGGTGGCGTTGGTGGTGTATTTGCACCTACTTTATTTACTGGAAGCATTACTGGATTTGTTTTTGCTTTATTCTTTAATACCATCCATATTTCTAGCCATCAACTATCAACCGGTAATTTCGCATTAGTCGGTATGGCAGGATTAATGGCTGGAGTGCTACACGCACCCCTAACAGCAATCTTTTTAATCGCCGAAATCACTGGTGGACATGATTTATTTATCCCTCTAATGATTACCTCAGCAATCGCTTATTTAATCACTAAAAGATATATACCTTTTAATATTTATGCCGCCGAACTTGCTAAGAAGGGAGAATTGATGACTCATGATAAAGATAAAAATGTTCTGATGTTAATGGATATAGATAAAGTTATTGAAACTAACTTTATTTCTTTATTACCTGAGATGAAGTTAGGCTATGTTGTCAAGGAAGCCGTAGCCAAATCTTCTCGTAATAATTTTCCTGTCGTAAATGAAAAAAACCAATATCTTGGGGTTCTTTTATTAGACGATATTCGAGGGATTATGTTTGACCAAACACTCTATGAGACTGTAACTGTTCAAGAATTGATGCAAAACTCAAAAGGTCTGATAGATTACGATAAAAACACGATGAAAGAAATCATGAAAAAATTTCAAGATAGTGGAGCGTGGAACCTACCTGTCATAAAAAACGGGATATATCTTGGATTCATCTCTAAATCTCGTTTACTCACAGCTTACAGACGAAAAATAATTGAAGTAACCAACTAATGAAAACGCTTATAAAAATTATCCTTGTTATTGTACTTACCTTTATTGGGAAAGGCCTTTACATGCAGAGCTTAAAAGACTTGAAAGCAGAATTTTATATTGGAATTGGTGTCTTAATTTTAGCCTTTATTCTCATCCCATTATTTGTTTACGAGGGTTATAGAGGCAAAGATTTGACAAAATATTCCTTTAAAAACATGCAAGACCCCTCAAAAAAAAAGAATAACGTTGAAATTGATCGTTAATTTAAGTTTCTTTTTTCAACAAAAAAACGTTTCAACATCAAGGAACATTCATCTTCGAGAACTCCTCTAATAACCTTTGTTTTAGGATGCAACATCGTTTTGTATTTTTCAAAACCTCTATGAATATCCGGTGCCCCAAAAACGATTTTTCCTATTTGTGTCCAATAACTTGCCCCTGCGCACATCTGACAAGGTTCAAGTGTCACATACAGCGTGCAATCTTTCAAATATTTCCCACCTAAAAAATCAGAAGCCGCTGTAAATGCCTGCATTTCTGCATGTGCTGTAACATCATTTAAAGCTTCTGTTAAATTATGTCCACGAGCAATAATTTTATCGTCACAAACAACTACAGCTCCAACCGGAACCTCATTTTTATCAAAAGCAATTTGCGCCTCGATTAAAGCACGCTTCATAAAATAAATATCATCAAAAGGATTTACCATAGATCAAAATAAATTTTAATAAAAGTTATAAAAATAAAAAAATCAATTAACTATTTTAAGCTTTGGAAGAATAAAAATGTTTTAAATTATAGTATATTTACTGCCTAATTTTATGATTTATTCTATACTAAATACAATACAAAACCCACGTGATTTAAAAAAAATTCACAAAAATGAACTTCCATTTCTTGCAAAGGAATTAAGAGATTTAATCATAGATTTTGTTGCAAGTAAAGAAGGTCATTTGGGAGCAAGTTTGGGAGCTATAGAATTGACCATTGCACTGCATTATATTTTTGACACGCCAAAAGATTCTATAATTTGGGATGTTGGACACCAAGCCTATGCCCATAAAATCCTTACCGAAAGAAAAACGAAATTTCATACAACGCGTCAATTTAATGGTTTAAGCGGTTTCCCTAAAAGAAATGAAAGCATTTATGATTCTTTTGGAACAGGACATTCATCCACCTCGATTTCAGCAGCTTTAGGAATGGCTATGGCTTCTAAGATAAAAGGCGAAGATGACACGCAACATATTGCTGTTATTGGAGATGCATCTATCGCATCGGGTATGGCTTTTGAAGGACTCAATCATGCTGGAGTTACTGACGCTAATTTGTTAGTCATTTTAAATGATAACGCAATGGGAATAGACCCAAGTATCGGTGCTTTTAAGGAGTACCTAATGAAACTAAAATTTGGAACGCCTCCCACAAAAAGCAACATGATTGAAGCTTTGAACTTTAATTATACAGGTCCCATAGATGGTCATAATTTACCTAAATTAATAAAAGAACTCTCACGCTTAAAGAAGTTAAAAGGACCGAAGCTATTACATATTATAACAACCAAAGGTAAAGGATTAAAAAAAGCAGAGGAAGAACAAATTACATTCCACTCTCCCGGGAGGTTTAATAAAATTACGGGAGAGTTAAAACCATCTAATAAAACCAGTAAAGGTCCAAAATATCAAGATGTATTTGGACATACCCTCTTAGAGCTTGCCATAGAAAACGATAAAATTGTAGGCATTACACCAGCCATGCCAACTGGAAGTTCTCTAAAATACATGATGGAAGCCATACCTGAAAGGGCTTTCGATGTTGGGATTGCAGAACAACATGCTATAACCCTAGCTGCCGGAATGGCAACCCAAGGACTCATACCCTATTGTACTATTTACTCTACATTTTTACAGCGAGCTTACGATCAGATTATTCATGACGTGGCTTTACAAAATTTACCAGTAATATTCTGTATCGACAGAGCAGGTTTGGTTGAACAAGATGGAGCGACACATCATGGGGTTTTTGATATTAGTTTTTTAAGATGTATCCCAAACTTAATCATCTTTGCACCGCAAAATGAAATTGATTTAAGAAACATACTCTATACCGCACAACTGGGGAACTTAAAAAACCCTATTGCGATAAGATATCCAAGAGGTCAAGGAGAAAATGAACATTGGAAACAACCTTTTAATGAAATTAGTATGGGTAAAGGGCGTATTCTAAAAGAAGGAAACACACTTGCTATACTCTCTATTGGAACTATTGGAAATAAAATAAATTCAATAATTGAGGAATTAAATAATCATGAAAAAGACAAAATAGGGCATTACAACTTACTCTTTATAAAACCCTTAGACAACGCACTTTTAAAAACAATTTTCAATAAGTATAACAATATAATAACCGTTGAAAACAATACAATAAAAGGTGGGTTTGGAAGTTCTATCCTTGAGTATTCTCAAGAACAAAAATTCTACAATAAAAAAATAAAAATTTTAGGAATCCCTGATACTTTTATTGAGCATGGTACGAACAAAGAACTTTTCGACTCTATTGATCTGGATAAAGAAACTATAAAAAAAACAATATCAAACTACTTATAAATATTTGATAATCTTAATGGAATTTTAGACTATTTCAACAATGAATCGCATATTAGTAACCACTTTTTTTCTCTTATCCACTCTCAATGTGTTTTCTCAAATCGAAAAAGATTCATTGGATAAAACGAAGAAGGGGACTATTAAAACAGCTCAATGGGCTTTTAAAAAAACTTTGGGTTTACTAATGACACAAACTGCATTTGTTAATTGGAGTGCGGGAGGTGAAAATTCGATTGCTGGAATTACAACAATAGAATTTGAGTTCAACTATAAAAAAAATAGATTATTTTGGAACAATCACTTCAGAAGTCGTTTTGGATTGAACAAAGAAGACGGTCAAAAGACAAGAAAAACTGACGATGTCATAGAATTTATCTCAGACTTTGGGTATAGAAAAACAGCAACTTCAAATTGGTATAATTCTGCACGATTTAACTTTAGAACACAATATGCTCCCGGTTACAAATATCCAAATAGAGAAGACTACATCTCTAAATTTTTTGCACCGGCCTACATATTTTTGGGATTTGGATCACAATATACAGCACCAGATAAATCTTTTAAATTATATCTTTCACCTTTAACCAATAAAACCACATTAGTATACGATGTTATTTTATCTGATCAAGGAGCATTTGGTGTAACTAAAGGAAAAAAATCAAAAATAGAATTTGGTATTTTGGCAACAGGTGAATGGAGACACGATTTAATGGAAAATATTGTCATGAATAACAAACTTATTTTATACACGGATTATATAAACGATTTTTCCAATATAGACATAGACTGGGAACTAAAACTAGAATTAGTTGTAAATAAATTTGTAAAAGCAAATATTGGGACACATATCGTCTATGATGATGATGTGAAAGATAAAGAATCTGGAAAACCAGAAATACAACTCAAACAACTTTTAGGAGTTGGGATCGTATATTCTTTTTAAGACTACCAAAAAAAACGGAGAACAAACTCATGTGTTCCAGAAACTACTGCGCTAAACTCAGAAGTTATCGATTCATAAGCATACCCCAAAGATGTATTTTTATGTAGCTTTAACATAACTGAACCAATTAAGGAACGGTCGAACCTGTAAGTGATTCCCAATTCCATCTTATTTGAAAAACCTGCTACTGTAGAAATATCCATTAACAAATCTTGATTGGATACAAAACGTGCGAATACTGAAGGGTTGAGCTTAAGCTTGTCTGAAAGACGAAAACTATACCCCGTAGATGCATACATCTGAAATATTTCTTGAACCCTCTGAGAGATAACACTTCCATTGCTGTCAATTTTAGGCACTTGTATTTCACTTAAAACGACATTTGGAATTGATAAACTAAAGAAATAGTGATTCCCTTTCAAATAAGTCCCTAGACCAACCTTTGGACTAAATGTAGATTGACTTCCGCTAAAAAGCGGATCATTCACCCCTAACGCACTGTAATCTATTGCGTGTACACCACTACCGAATTTCATTCCAAAATAAAGACGTGTTTGTTCATCTATTTTTAATTTATAGGATACATCAAGAGTAACACTAGTTTCTCTTCTTATAAATTGTGTGTCATTAATCAAAGAAGCACCAAGACCAATATTGTTTTTATATGGCATAGAAATAGACGCATATTGCGTTTCTGAAGCGCCACTAAAATCTAATGACTGCTTACGAAAACCAAATCCTACCTCAGTAGCAGCATTAACTCCTGCGTAAGCAGGATTTAAAATATTCATATTATAACGATACATTAAATAGTTAGGTGCTGTTTCTTGTCCATGTGCAGTACAAACTGCCAGAAAACAAAAAACGAGGATGATTAACTTATTTATCATTTTCTATTTGTATTTATAATACATGCATCTATTTTTAACATACGCTTTAGGAAATATTTCTTCCAATTTCTCAATCACCCATTCATAGGTAACACCATCAATATTTGAAATAAATCCCTTTGGTTCTGATGGATTAATTTTAATAGTAGCATCACTAACATCTATTTCCCCATCATTGTCTGTATCCAATTGATTTGGGTTAGACAAAAACACAATTTCATATTTGGCATTTAACCATCAGAAACCAAATCAACAGCTAAAAACAAAGTTAAGCTTTTGGTTTCATAAGAGGAAGTAATGGATATTTCTATCTGGTATATTTTTGTTTCGAATTCCTCAGAAACAAAAGATACATCAAAAAAGCTATTGGTTTCACTCTTAAAATTTCTCCAGAGGTTGCTTGAGCAATCGAGCCAAAAGGATTTTCTGAATAAGTTAGATATTGAGATTTACAATTCTTTTTTGACAGTGACTCATAAACAAGAAGTATCCTTAGAACTTAATCAAGAATACCCAATGTTTTTTAGAAGCTTATTTACACAATAGAATTCCCGCTAACCTTTTTATGCAATAAAATCGCATACCCGTCAGACATTCCCGAAATATAACTACAAATCATCATTATTCTGTCGTACACAGAATCTGACAAATCTCTATAATTTTCTGGCAATAACTTAAATATTAAGTTGTCGTAGTTGGAGGCATTTCCTGAATAAATATTATTAATCGAAACAATAAATACATCTAATAAATCTGCTATAATTCTATAACCGGCAACTTCCTTTTCAATCACGTCGGGGCTGTTATAAATTTTATCGATACTTATTTGAATAATGTCGTTTATTTGAGCTTCATATTTGCATTTATCCAATAATGCCATCGAGTATTCGCCGTTTAATATGGCTTCTTCATTGTCTAAAAATACTTTTACCACTTCTTGAATTAATGTTCCAATAGCCAAAGCTCTCAAATAACTTACACGTTCTTTTTTATATTTTAACGAATTGTATTTTTGAATATCAATAGTATCTTTAACTAATTTAATTAAATATTCTAATGCAAACTCTTCTTCGATTAAACCTAGATTTATGCCGTCTTCAAAATCGATAATTGTGTAACAAATATCATCAGCTGCTTCCACCAAAAACGACAAAGGATGCCTATTGTAGGCTAAATTTTCACCGATTCGTAATGGTTTTAACCCCAAATCTTTTACGACATCTTTAAAAAAAACTTTTTGAGACTGAAATAATCCATACTTTTTATCAACAATATGGTTGGTTGGTTTTTTAGGAAGTGATTCTTTTGGATACTTCATAAAAGCCCCAAGTGTAGCATAAGAGAGTCTAAGATCCGAATCTATATTCCCTTCTGATAAAATCTTGAATCCATTCGCATTTCCCTCGAAATCAATAAAATCTTGCCATTCTTTATCCGTTAATTTATGTTTGTATTTATTTCCACCTCCCGTTTTAAAGTACTCACCTATGGCTTTTTCTCCACTATGTCCAAATGGAGGATTTCCAATATCATGACAGAGGGCTGCCGCGGCTACTATAGCTCCGAAATCGTTAAAAGTATAGCCTAACTCTTTAAGGTGCGGGTATTTTTCAATAACTTTTTTGCCCACGATTCTCCCTAACGAGCGACCAACAACAGAAACTTCCATACTATGTGTCAATCTTGTATGAACAAAATCAGTTTTAGAAACAGGTATTACTTGAGTTTTATCCTGTAAACTTCTAAATGACGAAGAAAATACGATTCTATCGAAATCTACCTCAAAGCCTAAACGAGTTTCGTCTTGTTTATTTCTTTCTCTCTTCTCTTGATCTCCTGCCCTTTTTAAAGATAATAATTGTTCCCAATTCATAAAATCTAACATATTTATTTAGCCACTGCAATATACAATTACAAATTGTTCTATTTAGTAGAAAAAAAAAAGGAACTCTATTTAAGAGTTCCTTTCCTAGATTAATTAACTTGCCTATTAAGATC
>Ga0233426_10000520_pt1 | contig 40948 bp, 39 predicted proteins | sample SI_118_April2016_6_FD_179875 | JGI IMG/M metagenome (GOLD analysis project Ga0233426, IMG submission 179875) | Seawater microbial communities from Saanich Inlet, British Columbia, Canada - SI_118_April2016_10_MG | ecosystem: Environmental > Aquatic > Marine > Inlet | place: Canada: British... | reverse complement strand
GAACAACTAAAAAATATTACAGTAACCAATAAAATTAGAATATTATAGATATTTTTCTTCATTATTATTTTTTAAGAATCTTTATTTAAACGATATAAATACATACATAGTATTTCAATAATCTAGTTTGTTGTAAAGATATAAAAAGAATCAAATTATTAGTTATTAAATACTATTATCTATCTATCCATTTTTTAAACTCCTTGACTTTATCTCTACTCACTATAATTTCTATTTCAGAAAAAGAATTTAAAACTAGTCTGAGTCTACTATTTGTATATACTACTATATCTTTAATTGCATTAACATGAATTATAAAAGTTCTATTAACTCTAAAAAAACTTTCTGGATCTAAACTTTCTTGCCAATAGTCTAAAGATTTATCTATTAAAAAACTTCTATTAGATTCAGAGTGAATATATGTTGATTTATTTTCACTATAAAAACATTCAATTTCATTTGTAGGAATAATTTTAATATGCTGTCCGATTTTTAAGGTAAATCTTTTCTTATACTTCCTGTCTATAGGATTAATTAAAAGTTTACGAATATCATCAATATTAACTTTAAGGTTAGATAATTTAGGGAGTTGTTTGTGGTATTTATCTACCGCATTTTTTAATTCATCCTCATCTATAGGTTTTAATAAATAATCAATACTATTCAATTTAAAGGCTTTAAGCGCATATTCATCATAAGCAGTTGTAAATATAATAGCGCTGTGAATAGTTAATTCCTCAAAAATTTCAAAAGACAATCCATCAGATAATTGGATATCTAAAAATATTAAATCTGGATCTTCATTAGTTTGAAACCAATTTAAGGACTCTTCTACAGAATGTAACATAACTTGAACTTCTATATCAAGTTTTTCTAGCATTCGTTTTAATCGTCTTGCAGCAGGTTTTTCATCTTCAATAACAATAACATTCATATAATTATTAATTATTTTTCATTCATGTATTCTTTGATCTTTTTATCTTCCCAACTTTTATTCATAAAAAGTAGATTTTCTGAAAAAGTATTGTAGGTGTGAAAAGCAATAGCTATACCCCACCAAAACCACAGAGAAAAATTATTTCCTTCAAAAATAGCTTCCTCAAAAGAATTTCCTCTTACAAGATCTTTATAAACTTTGATTGATGATAGCACAATGTTTACAAATAAATAAATACTAACATGACTATAATATTTTTTTAATTTTTCAATTCTTTTTTTAGCTCTTAAATAGCTTTTATCTAGTTCATTATTATCTAATTCCATCTTCTATTTTTTTAAGATATTACCACTTCTTTCATCTTCTTTCTTCATTAATTCTCTAATTTTCTTCTCTTCCCAAGAACTACCTAGAAGGTTTTTAAAACCAAATACACTCAGCCAATGAAAAAATATACCTATTCCCCAAAATAACCAGGTAGAATAAACACCAAAGTTTGTTAAAGATTCCAATAAACTACTGTTATCGCTGTAGGTTAATCCAAAAATAATAATACCACTTATAAAAATATTGATTAATACATATATTAAAAAGTGAGAATAAAAACCTTTTATTTCTTTAACTTTTTTCTTTGCGTTTAAATACTGTTGTTCTTTTAAAAATTCCTTTTCCATTTTAATTTTTTATTTATTTTTTTTTATGTACTCATCAATCTTTTTTTGCTCCCAAGCTTTTCCAAAGCCTATAGATGACAAACCTAGCACTTTTAGCCAATGAAAAAATAATCCCCATAAGTTTCCAAATAAGGCCCACCAAAACCAATGATAATTTGGCGTTAACTTCAAGTTAACAAACACTAGAAATGGTAGTAAGAAAAACATTACTGTTACATGTGAATAAAACCCCTTGATCTCTTTAACTTTTTTTTGAGCATTTAAATATTGAATCTCTTTGTTATATTTAATTTCCATATTCTTACTATTTATCTTTTGAATCATTCATAAGTTCTTTAATCTTTTTTTCTTCCCAATTCTTACCCAAGAAAATATTATAATTATTAGCCTCTAGCAACTGCGAAAGTAAGCCGATACTCCATCCAAATAATGGAAACCAAAACCATTGAAAATATGGAATATAGCTTAAGTTTATAAAAATTAAAAAAGGCATAACTATAATAAACGATGCTAAACTTGAGTAAAACTTTTTTAGTTTCTCTACTCGCTCAACTGCTAGTAAATATTTACTGTTTTCTATATTTTCTGAATACATCATATCATTAATTTTTATTAATAGAGGAATACTTACTTTAAAGATTTTATGATCATTTTCTATGATTACATTTTTGTCTGAAATTAATCCATATCTGTCAGCTATATTACGAAGTCCTACTCTAGTTCCCTTTCCTATAGCTTCTTTTGGGTTAATGTTATTTTCGATAATTAAATAATTACCTTGTTCGTATATTTTAATAGTTAGAGGTTTAGATGATGATACTACATTATGCTTTAATGCATTTTCTAGAAGTAATTGTAATGAAAGAGGAACAATTTTAAAATTTTCATTACTTACGGAAGAAGGTATATCAAACTTCACGGCATCTTCAAATCGCATTCCAAGTAATTCCATGTAGGTGTTCGCAAATTTAATTTCTTCCATTACTGGTATTAAGTCTTTGTTTCTTTGTTCTAAAACATACCTGTAAACTTTAGATAGTTTAGTGGTGAATTTCTCTGCTTGATTTGGATTTTCTCCAATGAGAGAAGTTAATACATTAAGACTATTGAATAAAAAATGTGGGTCTAATTGACTTTTTAAAGATTCAAATTTTGCAGTTTCAGTTTTAGCTACAATTTCTTGTTTTGTGTTTTCTTGAGTCATAGAAAGCTTCCATTTAATCATGAAATCTTTTGCATGAAAAAAAACTGAAATTCCCAAGGATAATACTATATAAAAAAAATGAGTGTATAAGTTCGAACCTTTAAAAAATAATGAAGAATCATGGTCATAAAGTAAATACCAAGAAATATAATTTATCCCCAATATTACGGGTACAGTATATAAAATAGTGGCTATAACACCTATTGTAACTCGCTTTTTTGTTTGAGTAATCCAATCCCATTTATAGCTTAAATAATAATTTATAAACCCGTTCCCAAAACCTAAACTAAAAGAATACATTCCCGAAATTATAAATGAAAATGCAATGCCCTCAAAGCTGAATGATTCTGAATTCAAATAACTTATTCCTGTTTCTTGAAAAAGAAAACTAAATATGATTCCAAAAATAAATGTCATTTTTAAACAAACAACAGCATTATCTTTTAGACGTTTGTAAGGAAAAAAAATATTTTTTCTCATATTTTTTGAATAGTATTTTTGTTAATTAAATTAAACATTTTAAAATTTAATTTCTAAAGTTAAATTTTTTTCTCCTAAGCTAAATTTTGAATTTGTAAATGTATTTTTTTTAGTACTCAACAAATGTTTAGATGTAGTGTAATCCTCTATTGGAAATCCTAATTCGTCAAAATCAATTTTATCATTATTATTTCTATCATGAAAACAAACTACTGAATATTCACCTTTTTTCAAATTTTTAAACGTAACTGAACTTTTTCCATTTACAATAATTGCTTGTGTTGTTTTTAGAGGTTTTTTCATAAATGTTACTTCGTCAAATAGAAAAAATGACACTTTGCCTTCATCATTTATAACGTTAGTTACAGTCAAAGTAATATTTTTATTTGAAATTAAAAAAACTCCAACAAACAATAATATAGAAGTTAAAATAGTCACTAAAATTTTCATCATATATTACAAAATTTAAACATAAATACATTTAACACTTGATAAATATGAAACAAATATGCAATGATGATATCAGTAACAAAAGAATAAAATACTGAGCTGTCTTTTTTTTAGGATGAGTTGTAAGAAGTTTTAATTTTTAAGTTTTAGTACTCTTCTAAATAGAGCTATGATGAACCTTAAAGGTGGCATTGATAACATAATTCTTAAATCCTCAATGAAGCTTGTTTCTTCATCAAGAAATCTGAATACATTTTTTAATGAATTTCTTTGAAATAATTTAGAGAATAATTTAGAGCCTAGATGGTTGTAGTTAGCTAGCACATCCAACATTAATAAGTCATAAAACCAGAATCTTGTTTTCTTTCTAAAATTTGTAAAATCATTATCTGTTTTAAGAAACGCAATAAGTTGAATAGTTTTCTTAGAAGTATTCTTAAAAGTATACCCTGTACTTGCTTTTGTCCAGCCTCCAACTGTACCAATATTCAATATGTTTTTAGAGTTTTCTTGCCAAAACTTGAAGGAAGTCATTGGAATAACACCTTTTTCTTTTTCAATAATGGTATAATCTGTAATAGATTTAAGTTCCAAATATTTTTGGAGCTCACGCTCATATTCTTTAGTTGTTAAAACATCTTTAGAAAATAACGTATACTCAAATAATGCTTTGTTTGCCGAAACCGGTAAGACATACATAAACCTAGTATTTGTTTTTTGATCTACAGTAAAATCCATAAAGGTAGCAACCGAATCATCAAAGTGATTTTTTTTAGTTTCTATGAACCATCCTGTAAAATGTTGTAAAAGAACAGGATACTCTTCTTGATGAGTAAAATTTTGATCAAAATCTATACTATTAAGCAACTTTTCTGAATGATATCGGCCTATTGAGGTCTCCACAAAAGCGCCATCTAAAGTATCTGTAACACTCAAAACAGTAGTTTTAATAAAGCTAATGTTTTTTTTAGTCTCTATGAAACTCCACAATTTTTTATAAAATTTAGAACTTCTAATCATTTTATAAGTGTAGGATTGAAGTGGTATAGTATTCTTATAAGAATAGCTTTCAAATAATATTTTACTCCAAGACTTATATACTAAATCATCCCATTCACCTTTACCATTTTCCCAAAAACACCATGTTCTATCATTGGATGTTTTTTTCTCTTTATCAATTATTAATATTGATGCAGTATCAAAAAAAGAATCTTTAGCCATTCTATAGGCAAGCATAAGCCCTGAAGCACCAGATCCATTAATAATGTAGTCGTATTTTTGCATTAAAAAATTAAAAAAGTGAAAAAGAAAATAGTGATAGCAACAAATATATGAATAGATAACTTCTTATTTGTCTTTGAATTAATTTGACGGTATAAATAATGCGCTATACTACCAATAATAAACCAAGCTATATAATTTTTAATAGGAATAATACTATTTTCAAACTCCCAGAAATCAAACCTTGGAGCTGATACCTCAATCATAATATCTAATAACATCATTATAAAACCACCAAGTAGAGATTGAATAACTGTATTTTTATGTAGTATTGAACTTAAATCAGCAGTAATTATAGTTAATACAGCCCAATTAACACAAATCATTAACGGAACTCCACCTAATTTTACCCCTAAATTTTCCCCATAGGAATAGGACCCAAAAATTAAACCATAATTAACACCTAAATATTCTGTTATAAAGCCGATTAAAAATGGAATAAAGAAAGCAAGTAAAAACTTCTTAGATAAATCATTAGCATTCCAAATGATAAGGATAACATACATTGAAAGGTTAATTGGTGTTAATTTTAAAAACCAATCTGAATTAGAAGATAAAATTCCTAAAATACCGGAAATATTAAAGAGCCAAATGATAAAAATGGATGTTGCTATTTTATATTTTGAAATCATACATGCTTTAAAATTAATTCTGAAACAATTTTGCCAGATAATAAACAAAGTGGTATACCTCCACCTGGATGGACACTTCCACCACAAAAATAAAGATTTGAAATTTGCTGACTAAAATTTGGATGTCTTAAAAAAGCTGCAAACTTATTATTACTGGATGCACCATATAAAGCACCTTGATAAGAATTGGTATTAGATTCTATTAACCTAGGATCTAAAACAGTTTCAGATTCAATTAGATCTTCTAAATTTACCGATAAAGAAACGGATAATTTTTTTAGAATATTTGACCTAACATTTTTTATAATAGTATCCCAGTCTTGGCCAGTGTTGCTTGGAACATTTACCATTACAAACCAATTTTCACAACCCTTAGGTGCATCAGATTTATTTTCCTTAGATGAAATATTTACATATACTGTAGGATCCTTATACACCTGTTGTTTATTAAAAATATATTGAAATTCTTGTTTGTAATCTTCAGAAAAAAATATGTTGTGTAAATCTAGTGAATGAAATTCTTTTCTAATTCCCCAATAGAATATTAAAGCAGAACTAGATCTTGGTTGTCTTAAAATTTTTTCAGGTGATTTTTGATCTTTTAATAAAAATCTGTATGTTGGAACAACATCACTATTAGAAATTACAATATCAGATAAAAAATCCTTGTGATTTGAGGAAATACCTACAGCTTTCTTATTTGAAACATGAATTTTGTCAACTTTAGAGTTAAAATGAAACTTAACACCTAAATCTAGAGCTAATTGGTAAATACTTTGAGTAATTGAATGCATACCTCCAATTGGAAAGAAAGTGCCATAATACTGCTCTAAATGAGGAATCATGGACATTATTCCAGGGGTTTGATAAGGAGAAGATCCATTATAAGTGGCAAACCTGTCAAATAATTGAACCAATCTAAAATCATCAAAGTTTTTGGTATTATAATTATGCAATGTTGAATTAATATCTAAACTATTAATATTGAAAATTGCTTTTATGGTATCTTTTGAAAAATAAGTGGAAAATTTATGTAAAGATTTTTCCAAAAACAAAGAAGACGTTAAATCATATTTTTTTTTACTTCTGTTAAAATAGCGAAGTAATTGATCCTTGTCTACATTAAAAGTTTTTGCTGCAGTTTTAGCAAATTCATGAACATCTGACTTTGCTTCAAAAGTAGTTCCATCTTTAAAAAAATAATGACAAGCTATTTCTTTTTTCTTGTAAGAAAAATAATCTTTTATGTTTTTTTTTGAAATGGAAAAAAGTTCTTCAATAAATTGAGGCATGGTAAATAATGAAGGCCCCATATCAAAACGATACCCATTTTTTGAAAAATCTGTCAACTTACCTCCTGGATAATCGTTAGATTCAAAAACTTCAACTTTAAAACCTGCATTTTGAAGGCGAATTGCTACAGATAAACCAGCAATTCCTGCACCAATGACAATTGCTTTTTTAGGTTTTTTTTTACTCAAGCCTATTTTTTTTGGGGTTTTCTAAAATATTTAAGAGGTACATACAACATTCCAAAACACTCACCATCGTGTTTCATTAGCTTCTTGTGATGAATTTTGTGTGCTTTTCTTAGACCTAATAAATACCAGTTTTTTGTATGTTTAAACCATTTAAACCTTTGATGAATTAATACATCATGAACCAAGAAATAGGCCGCACCATAAGCCATAATACCAAAACCTATAGCTGCGACAAAATACATTTCTTGTTCCAAACCTAAATAAATTGATAATGAGCTAGGTAAAGCAAAAATGATAAAAAACAGGTCATTTTTTTCAAATAGGTTTTTATACTTTGGCTGATGATGATCTTCGTGTAAATACCATAAAAAACCATGCATCACAAATTTGTGAGTACACCAAGTTATGCCCTCCATAATTAAAAAAGTAACTAAAGTTGTTAAAGCTAAAAGTATCATTAAATCATATTTAATTTATACTTCACATAGCTTCTTGCCAGCAAATTAATTTTCATTGGATCGGATATTCTAACCCTTGTTTCAATAATTTCTGATGAAGGAACACTACTTAACTTTTTTAATAACCTCCTGTAGTATCTATAAGCCATATATACTCCAAACTTAGCTTCAACTGGTAATTTAAGAATTCCATGATTAAAAGCATAATCAAAATCTTCTTCTATCTCTTGTATGATAAGTTGTTTGGAGGCTGTATCCAAGGAAGTTAAATCTACATTTGGAAAATAAGAACGGTTGAGTAATTCAAAATCATCTTTTAAATCTCTTAAAAAGTTAACTTTTTGAAAAGCAGATCCTAATCGCATAGCAGCATCTTTTAATTCATTGTATTTTTTATCATCACCATCAACAAAAACCTTTAAACACATTAGACCAACAACATCAGCAGAACCATAAATATACTCGTTATACTCTTCTTGAGTTTGATATTCTGTCTTTGATAAATCTGCACGCATACTTTTGAGAAAAGCCTTAACAAGATCATCAGTAATATTATATCTTTTAACAGTAGCTTGAAAAGAATTTAAAATAGGATTTAAACTTATACCATTTTCAAGAGCTTTATAATATTCGTTTTCAAAATCATCTAATAATTCTTCTTTTTTATAATCATGAAAAGTATCTACAATTTCGTCAGCAAAACGAACAAAACCATAAATATTATAGATTGCTGATCTAATAGTAGTAGATAACATTTTTACAGCCAGTGAAAAAGATGTACTGTATTTTTTTGTTACTAATTTACTAGTATCGAAACTTACTTCATCAAATAATTCCTTCATTAAACTCTTGTTTTTTGTATTAACTCAGCTACAATTTTCCCGGATATAAGTGAGGGAGGAACTCCAGGCCCAGGAACAGTTAGCTGCCCAGTGAAATATAAATTTTTTACTTTATTACTCTTTAGTTTAGGTCTTAAGAATGCAGTCTGAAGTAAAGTCATTGCCATACCATAAGCATTACCTTTGTATGAATTGTATTCTGACTTAAAATCATCTACACAAAATGATTCTTTAAATATAATATTATTTTGAATTGATTGTTGTGTTTTTTGTTCAAATCTTTGAATGATTTTTTTCAAATAAGTATTTCTTAGCTCAGGAGTGTCTTCAATATTTGTAGCAATCGGCATTAGTATAAATACGGCATCACAACCATCTGGCGCCATAGAAGGGTCTGTTTTCGAGGGTACGTTTACGTAGAATAAGGGGTGAGTAGGCCATTTAGGATCGTCATAAATTTCTACAGCGTGCTTTTCAAAATCAGCATCAAAAAATAAGTTGTGGTGCTCTATATTCTCAAGTTTTTTATCAATTCCAATATAAAATAATAAAGATGAAGGAGCAAATGTTTTTTTATCCCAATATGCCTCGGTGTATTGTCTGAATTTAAGATCTAAAAGTGTCTCAGAATGATGATAATCTGCTCCACTTAAGACAATGTCTGACTCAATAAAAATATTATTTGATATTAAACCAGTTATAGAATTATTTTCAACAACGATTTTTTCGACTGGGTGATTTAAGTTTATCAATACTCCTAATTCAATAGCCAAAGATTCCATTCCCTTAATGACTTGATACATTCCCCCTTTTGGGTGCCATGTTCCAAGGCCAAAATCAGCAAAATTCATAAAGCTAAAAAATGAAGGAGTCTTACTAGGTTTAGCTCCCAAAAATAAAGATGGAAACTCTAATGTTGATATTAACTTTGGGTTACTGAAATTTTTTCTAACTTCTTGACTTATATTTTTAAAAAATTGATCTAAACGTAAAACAGTATCTTTAGTAACTAGCTCCAATGGGGATATTCCTGGGGCATTATATAAGATTTTGTTGACTGCAATATCATAATTGTCTTGAGCCTTTTTAATAAATTTATTTAATTTTAAACCACTACCTTTTTCAATACGTTCAAATTCATTACATATTTTATCCATACAGTCACCTATAGTGATGATATCGTCATCAAAAAATATTTTATAGGCAGGGTCAAGTTTATCAATTTGGTAATAATCTGATGTTTTTTTACCAAAGTCTGAGAAAAACCGATCAAATATATCTGGCATCCAATACCAAGAAGGACCAATATCAAAAGTAAATCCGTCTTTATTTAGCTGTCTAGCACGACCTCCTACACAACTATTTTTTTCATAAATAGAAACTTGGTGACCAGCCTTTGCTAAATAGCAAGCAGCAGATAAAGAAGAAAATCCAGAGCCAATTATTTGTATATTTTTACTCATTAATTATGTTTATATAACAAATATAACTATTTGTCTTACACGATTAATCATAAGTTAAACAAAACAATAATATGCTTAGAAAATTATATTTCTTTTAACAATTCAGAAATTGAGGGGTATAGAGAGATCTTAGATTTAAAATTATTAGAACTAAACTGCATTACTTTTTTACCTATAGCAATAAGAGAATGAGATGAAAGGCTAATAATATTATCCATAGTATTAAAATATTCAACAATATCATCATCATAAGGTCTTACAGTCATGGAAGTAACAAAAGTAATTTTATCATGGATGTCAAAAAATATATTCAGATTATTTAGAGGCAGGTTTTGACCCAAATATATTGTTCTGTGTCCGCGAAGAACTAGTTCATAGTTTAAATACAATAAGCCTAACTCATGAATTTCGTTCTCAGGAAGAAACAATATAAATACATTGTCACTCAAAATTTTAGTGTAATTAAGTACATCAGTATTAATTTGAATTTTTTGAGTGATTAAGTTTGATATAAAATGTTCGTGAACTGGAAGTATGGTTTCAGTTTGCCACAACAAACCTAGATGCTCCAAAAAGGGAATAAAAACTTCCTTGAATATTTCTCTGAAATTTTTTTTGTCTAATAACTTATTATATGTAGTGTTAAATGATATTTTATCAAATTTAAACATTGATAATTTTAAAGAATTTATAGCGTCATCATTTATTGTTGTATTGAGTGCCAAATCTCTAGCAGTGATGTTTATAAGTTCATCACTCATCTTAGAAATTTTAGAAATCTTATAATTATTATTATTTAATAATACAATATTTAAAAGCTTCTGTAAATTTTGATGTGAATAATATCTAATGTTTGTTTTAGATCTTTCAGGAGACAATAAGTTATAACGCTTCTCCCATATTCGAATAGTATGAGCCTTTATTCCTGAAATATTTTCTAAATCACGAATACTGAAATTCTTTTTAATGTTATCCAAACAAAAAGTTTTTTAATGAAATTATAGCTTTAAAGGTAATATTTAATTTTAAAAAATAAAATAATTGTAACTTTTTGGTATAATTAGAGACTTATAGAAAACTAAAAAATCAATAGTGCAAACTCAGTTAGAGAAAAACTTCTTGAATGATTTTGAAAAAAATCAAAATATTGTTCATAAAATTTGTAGGATATATACTACAAATCAAGATCAACATAATGACTTATTTCAAGAGATCACCATTCAAATTTGGAAAAACTATTCTAAGTTTAGGGGAGAGTCAAAATTTAGCACATGGATGTATAGAGTTTCTTTAAATACTGCTATTACTTTATATAGAAAATCAAGTCGTAGAATAAAAACTCAAGATTTTAGTGAGGTGAGCTTTAAGATAAAATCTATTGATTATGACGATACAAAAGACCAACAGCTAAGGGCTTTATATGGTGGAATTCGGGAATTAAATGATATTGAAAAAGCTTTAATTTTTTTATATTTAGAAGACAAACCTTATAAAGAAATTGCTAAGACTCTGGGTATTTCAGAAGTAAATGCTAGAGTGAAAATGAATCGATCAAAAGAGAAACTAAGAAAAATATTAAACCCGTAAAATTTAACATATGGAGTTAGATAATTACAAAAAAGTTTGGAAGAACCAGCCTGAAGAAAAAAACAAAATTTCTGCCTTAGAGATTTATAAGATGACACAATCAAAATCTACGTCAATAGTAAAGTGGATTTTTATCATTGGACTTCTTGAATTTGCTTTTTGGTTTGCCTTAAATTATATAGGAACAAATAATGGTGCATTAGCCCCTTATGAGGAACTAAATCTAATAAAATTTATAGATAATATTAACTATTTCCATTATGTTGTAGTTGTATTATTTCTTGTACTCTTCTACAGAAATTTTTCATCAATATCTTCAATAGACAACACAAAAACGTTAATGAAAAATATCTTATTGGTTAGAAAAACAGTAAAATGGTATGTATATTATAATTTGATAAACGTGATCGTTTTTTCAATTATTTTAAACATTTTAATTTTCAACACACCTAACGGAATTAATATTATTTCAGGTATTGATAATGAAAGTCTCAATCAAGAACACATGATGTCAGTTTTTATAATAGCACAAATAGTAGTTATCGCCTTTATGATACTAGTATTGTGGCTTTTTTACTACCTTCTCTATGGAATTCTATTAAAAAAATTAAATAAAAATTATAAGGAATTAATAAAATTGAACGAAATAAATTAAAAAAAGCCTCTGATTCTCAGAGGCTTTTTTTATTCTTTAAAAACCTTCAATTCGTACACTAATTTTTCTAACATCTCGAGAGAAAAATCCAGGTGAGTCACTATTCTAATTTTACCATCCCCCATTGGAGTTAATAAAATATTTTTCTTTGCCATACTATCAATAAAATCATCAGCATTTAGATGATCTTTCACATAAAAAATTATAATATTAGTTTCAACAGGTTCTACTTTTTTCACATAGGATAAAGAATTTAAAACAAGTTCAATATCTTTTGCTTTTTTGTGGTCATCTGCCAAACGCTCTATATGATTATCAAATGCGTAAATACCAGCAGCAGCTAAAAAACCTACTTGCCGCATTGCTCCACCAAATAATTTTCGAATACGAAGTGCTTTAGCAATGTGTACTTTAGACCCTAGTAATATTGAACCAATAGGAGCGCCCAAGCCTTTTGATAGACAAATTGAAATAGTATCAAATAATGCTCCATATTGTTTTGGAGTTTCATTCTTTGCCACTAACGCATTAAATAATCTTGCACCATCAAGGTGATAGTCTAAATTTTGATCTAAACATACTTGCTTAATTTTTTTTAATTCTTCAAAATCCCAACAAGCACCTCCACCTTTATTTGTTGTATTTTCTACACAAACCAATCTAGAATACGGAACATGAATATCTGCTCTTCCTGCTGAAACAACTTTCAATTGCTCTGCTGAAAACATTCCTCTGTCTCCATCTATCAGCTTACAGGCTACCCCTGAATTGAATGCTGCTCCTCCACCCTCATAATTATAAACATGAGCCCATTTATCACAAAAAAGCTTATCTCCTGGCTGTGTATGCAATTTTATTGCTGTTTGATTCGCCATAGTTCCAGAAGGGAAAAACAAGGCATCTTCCATACCAAAAAGATTAGCTGCTTTTTCTTGTAGTTTAGCAACTGTTGGATCACTTTTAAAAACATCGTCACCAACTTTAGCACGCATCATGGCATCCAACATGCCACTTGTTGGTCTAGTAACTGTATCACTTATTAAATCTATCTTCATTTGTTAATTATTTCCAATAGGAGAACCATCTGGAATTTTTGGAGTTATTGGTTTCTTAAATTTAGTAGGATTCTTCTTAAAATTTGAGATCATTTTAATCATATCTTTCTGATATATTTTCTGAATTCCTGTTGCTTTTGAATTGCTTAGTAATGAGCTAATTGTATCAATTTTATCATTTACAATAGCATTTACCTGCCAATACATGTTCTTGTTAGATGACAAATGAAATAAATGATTCAATACTTGGTAATTCACTATATTTTGTAATTCTTGATAATAAGGGTCTTTATTTGATTTTTGAAATGAATTTACAATGACCTCATCTAACACCTCAACTAATCCTAGCTGACTACTATCAAGGCTTTTATGTTGAACTAGTCTTGTCACCCTCTCAGGATGCAACAACAATCCTAAAGTCATTGAAGATGCAGTTTCAACTGCGCCAAATGGATCAAAAGCAACACCAGTTTTACTTTTAAAAGATTCTCTAGTTCTTCCGTAATTAAAAGCTCTCGGGGGAAATAAGTTTAATATTTTTTTAGGGATTGCAAGTTCTTCAACACTCAAAGTCTTGATCACAGAAGCTAACGCTTTTCGTTCTAATTTTCCAGGTATTCTTTTTACTATGGTATTTCCATCATCTTTTATAGCATAGGTATAGTCTAAACCACCTATTACTTTGGCAACTCCCTCAGTTTGATATCTATGTAAAAAGTATAATGGAACAAAAACATCCTCCAAAACTGAATAAGGTTGGTTTGATTTAATGTTATCTTTTGAAAAATTTGCTATGGCATTCTTTCTAATTAACAAGAGATTCTCTAATTCAACAGATACATCTGAACCGTTATCCCATAAATGAGCATAAGCATGTGCACTTCCTAAAGGCCTAGCATCTTGATCTGTAATAAAACGAGCACCATTATTAAAAGCATCATTTAATATGCTTTTTAAGTTGGCATCTTCATCTGTTTTAAATTCAGAATAAGAATATGCAATAGAAACTTTATCCCAATCTCCAATCTTTGTATCGTAGGCATCTGTAAAATCTACTTCCCCATTATTTAAAGATAGTGTTGGATGAGGATAATCCATAACTGAAGATCTACCTTTAGAACTTGCTGCAAAATTATGAGCAAGACCAATTGTGTGACCTACTTCATGAGCAGACAATTGTCTAATTCTAGCCAAGGCCATTTCTAGAGCAAACTGATCGCTTGTATCGTCACTAGCATAAGGAGCCTGTAGTGCTTGAGCTATTAAAAAATCTTGACGAATCCGTAAAGACCCTAAACTTACGTGCCCTTTTATAATTTCTCCTGTTCTTGGATCTGAAACAGAACTTCCATAACTCCAACCTCTTGTGGACCTATGTACCCATTGAATCACATTGTATCTAACATCTAACAAATCTGCATCTTCTGGCAACATTTTTACTTGAAACGCATTTGTAAATCCAATAGACTCAAATGCTTGATTCCACCATCTAGCACCATCTAAAAGCGCAGATCGAACAGGTTCTGGAGTTCCTCTGTCTAAATAATAAATAATTGGCTCTACAGCTTCACTTTTAGCAGCATTTGGGTTTTTCTTCTCTAATCTATGACGGTAAATAAATCGTTTTTTTATAGATTCATTAACAGGAGTAGCATAATCTAAATAAGACATTGCATTGGCACCTGATCTCGGGTCAAACTTTCTTGGTGAATATTTATTATCTGGCAACTCAATAAAAGAATGATGTTGATTAACAGTTATTGAAGATGATGTTGGTACCACACTTCTTATATCATAACCCTTTGGTACTCCTTTAAAAGTAATCATTACATCAAATTCAACATTTTTAGGGAATGCTTTCGTTCTCTCTAAATTTACAGCACTTCTGGATCTATCAAGGGAATATTTACCTTGCTTTTTTGCTGACAAACGCCCCATGACTCCGTGTGCATCTCTAATAAAGAAAGAGGTTGCATCAACCAAATACTTATCATTTTTAGTTTCTTTAATTACAAAACCTTTAAGTATAGATTTAGCAAAAGCTTGTTCAACAGATTTTTTTTCTTCAATATTATCTGTAATAGCTCTGTAATATTGATTTGGTTGAATTAAAAGTAATTTATTTCCAGCTTTAATAAATTTAACTACCCTTGTATTTCCTAATTGACCTCGATCTAGACCAATGTCATTAGAACCTATTCCTTCTGAAAGCGAATTCACGTACAAAAACTCTTTGTCTAGGTTTTTGATTTCTAAGAATATTTTGTCATTACCTTCATCATAATAAAATGTAAAATACCCTTCGTATTTGGTTACACTTTTATTATCCTTAAAAAATTGCGAATATCCCTGAGTAGAAAAACTCAAAAATAAAAATAATGTAATTAGTTTTCTCATGTGTAATATATTTGAATAATTGTAAAAATACAATATTTAGTAGTGATTCAAAACATTCATTTATCTAGATAAATACTACAAAACTGAGCCTCTAATTTTTTTCCAAGTTTTTATCAATAAATATGAAAAAACTAGTACAACAAAAGTTAAAACTATAGCTGTAAAGAATTCCCCATAAATATAATTACCAATAGCAAACATTGTTGAATAAATTAAAACACACCCTAGCATCATTGCCAATATACCATTAGGAACACTCCATTTTTCTGAAGTTTTAATAATTGAAATTTTTGCATTATCCGCTCTAGTGACTATTTTCTTCCATCCCGGACCACCTGGTTGTGTTTTAGAATAAAAGGCAAATAGTACCTTATCTTTTTCTGGAGATGTTAAATACGTAACAATCAGCCATATAACAGAGGAGCAAATAACAACAAAAGGAAATTTTAAATAGCTTGGAAATACTCCTCCAACCTCAAAAAGTGCTTTTCCTTGAGTTGTAAATGTTAAAAAAACTGAAATAACTCCTGATGCAATCATTGCTGAAATCTCTGTCCATGCATTTATTCTCCACCAGAACCATCGTAGAATAAAAATTAAACCTGTTCCAGCACCAAACATTAAAATAATTTCAAAAAGTTGTAATGCGTTTGTCAAGGATAATGCTATTAGAGAGCTAACAATCATTAATAAAACAGTAGTAATTCTACCAATATTTACTAAATGCTTCTCAGATGCTTCTGAGTTTACCTGTTGTTTATAGAAATCATTGACCACATAGGAGGCACCCCAGTTTAGGTGAGTACTTATAGTACTCATATAAGCAGCAGCTAAGGAGGCTAAAACCAGGCCGAGTAAACCACTTGGTAATTTTGTTAGCATTGCAGAATATGCAAGGTCATGACCTAATTTATCTTGTGATACCTTTGGAAATGCTTCTTGAATACTCGCTAAATCTGGATATAATATTAGAGAGGCTAGGGCAACAATAATCCATGGCCAAGGTCTCAATGCATAATGCATGATATTATAGAAAAATGTAGCTCCAATTGCATGGTTTTCATCTTTTGCTGCCAACATTCGTTGAGCAACATATCCACCTCCACCCGGCTCTGAACCAGGATACCAAGAACTCCACCATTGAACAGCAAGTGGTATAATAAGAAGTGTGATAAATGTTTCCGTATCATCTAAACTTGGAAGAATATTTAATTTATCTTTTACATTTTCATGTGCAATTAAGTTTTCCAACCCTCCTACTTCTGGAAGTCCTACAATATAATAAGCAGCACCAAAAGCACCTGCCATCGCAACAAAAAAGAGAATGAAATCTGTGTATACAACCCCTTTAAAACCACCTATAGCACTAAAGACAACTGTAATAAAACCAGCAATAACAACGGTTAATACTGGATCTAATCCTAACATTACTTGTCCAATTTTTATCGCCGCTAAAGTCACTCCAGCCATAGCCAATACGTTAAATATGATCCCTAGATATACAGCCCTAAAGCTCCTAAGAAACCGCGCAGGTTTTCCCCCATATCGTAATTCATAAAATTCAATATCTGTATTCACACCAGACTTTCGCCAAAGTTTTGCATAAACAAAAACAGTCAACAAACCGGTAACCAAAAATGCCCACCAAACCCAGTTTCCAGAGACTCCATTAGTACGAACTATATCTGTAACTAGATTAGGAGTATCTGTAGAAAAAGTAGTAGCAACCATGGAAAGTCCTAACAACCACCAAGGCATATTTCTACCGGAAAGAAAATACTGATTGGTGTTTTTTCCTGATGTTTTTCCAACATAAATACCTATAAAAAGTATTACTGCAAAAAGTGAAAAAATAATAGTGTAATCAAAATTCGATAAGGAAATCATAATATAATTAGTTTTTTGGCCAATGTAAATTAACAGGGTGACTTGCAAGATATTCATTCATAATGAGAATATCATCTTTTCCTGTTAAATCAGGAACATGTTCTGAAAGAGGTATTCCAACTGTGGAGGTTGGGTAAGCACGAATCATCTCTAATAGAGCAGAAGGCAATTCTTTTTCATTTCTTTCAGGATGAATGATGCAAGTTTGTAAAAATGGATAAAATACTATTCCATCAAACTTAAAAACATTCATACTTACTCGTAATTTACCATCTTTATCGTTATATTTTTCTGATTCATAGGCTGAGGGTTTCTCTATAATCTCTTGTAAATAATTATAGCGATCGACTTTCGTCAAGGCAAAGCTCTCTATGCGTTTTTGAGAATATTCTAATGCATCTCTATCATAATTTATAAATGCATTAAGGCTTTTATGTAAACGAAGTAAATTAAATGCTTTTTCACTGTATAGATTATCACAATTACAAACAACAAATTGATTTTCTTGTAACTCTGGATATTGCTCTAAAGATTGACAAACGGCATCAGCAGTTCCTAAGGGTTTTATTCGTCCTTCAGGAATGTGCTGAAAAACATAAGAAATTGATAATCCATTAAACATATTCCTTGCCCTCTCCTCTCCGTAGTAAGTTTTAAAAAGTTCTCCTTCTTTTCCTATAACAATATAAATATTTTGGAAACCTGCTTGTTGTGCATTGTATAAAACATAATCTAACATCGGACGATCATTCAGTAAAATCAATGCTTTACTTCTTGAATTTGCTTGATATATAAAATCTTCTGAGAGTTGAGAAAGAGACGGTTTTTTCATCCTTGACGAAGCTCCTCCTGCTAGTATAATTAAATGATTTGTCATGATTCAATAATTTATTTTCACGAAGCTACTAAAACAGGATAGGCATCTTTAGCTCCAGCTTTTAAAATACTATGAATAACTCGTTGTTTATTTTCATTAGATGTAATTGCACAAATACTCCCTCCACCTCCAGAGCCAACAATTTTAGCACCATAAGCTCCAGCCTCTAATGCAGCATCAATCATATTATCAATCTTTGGGGTAGTAATCTTTAAAATATTTTTTAAAACAGAATGATGTTGATTCATCAATGCTCCTATTCTATCGTAATTTAATATTTCTTCATTAAGAGCATAAAAAGCTTCTTGAGTAATCATATGGTTTTTAATTGAAGCATAGAAGAAGGGTTTCAATTCTTCAGGAATAATATGTGAATATTTGTTTACGTCTTCAAGCACTGCAGATTGCAATTTGAAGTCTGAATCGAACTCTTGAACAGTTCTAATTGATGCTAATGCTTTCTCTTTTAAATCTCCTAGCAAGCCAAGAGTATTTTTTGATAAACCAGATTCTCCAACAATTAAACCATTTAAAAAACTATCTATTTTTGTAATGCTATTTGTATGATTTGTTTGGAGAAATATGATCCCACCCAAAGCAATAGAATATTGATCCATTTTTCCTCCTGGAGCATCGTGTTCAATAACCTCTGACCTATAGGCAATCTCAGCAATTAATTCATCCGTGATTACAAAAGAACAGCCAAAAGCTTTTAACAAAAAACTGACCCAAGCTACTACTATAGCTGACGAACTAGAAAGTCCTGCATTAATTGGGATTTTTCCAGTTATAGTTATTGAATATCCTTTATTTGGAATACAGCCATAGCGTTTGGCTACTCTAATTGCTGATGCAAAATGATCTCCTGGTATTAAGTTTTCAAATGATTCATATATTGAAAAACTTCTAGAAGAATTTATATCTGGCATTATTAAATTAAAAATTTCAAATTCATTAGAAATGGCAGATAACTTTACAAAACGATTAATTGCACATGCTATGATTGGTAATCCTAAATAATCTTGATGATCCCCGAACAGACAAATTCTTCCTGGGGCTTCAACACTAACTTCTGAGACAGTTTTCATACTTAGTGATCATCTTTAATCCAATCGTATGGCTTTCTAGTAACCCATAAACCCCTTGTAAAATCTGGAAAATCTTGAGGTTCTCCATTATTTTCGATTGACAGTTCAGAGAGTGGAGTTATGGCACTCCAAGCAGCTGCGTCATATACGTCTAATGGTGGTGAAATATTTTGCTTTGCAGACTCCACAAAAGCATTTAACACAAAGAAATCCATTCCTCCATGACCAGAACCCTGAGCATATTCACCATATTTTTTCCATAACGGATGATCATATTTTTCTAACCAGGATTTTGCATCATCCCAGCGGTGTGGTTCTGAAACTCCCTCTACATAGATTCTACTTCCATCTACCTCCCATAAACCTTCACTACCTTGAACACGAAACCCAAGAGAATAAGGTCTTGGTGAATTACAATCGTGTGTTACGATAATTGTTTCACCATTAGCAGTTTCTATAGTTGATGTAATTACATCTCCTTGTTTAAATTTTAATTTTGCGTTAGGGTGGTCTTCTCCTCCGTTATCTACAATATATTTATGTAAACCAACGGCTTTAGAGGCATGAGAAGTCATGGAGACAAATCGGTTTCCTCTATTGACATTACACATTGTTGCTATGGGTCCTATACCATGAGTTGGATACACATCACCATTTCGAAGTAAGGAATGTTGTGTTCTCCATTTTGATTCTGAAATTCCTTTCTCTCCGAATTCAACACCTTTCCCATAGGGGGTAATACCATCATTAAATTTCACAAATCTTAAATCATGCTGATAACCACATCGAAAATGAAGCAATTCACCAAAAACATCTTGTCTCACCATATTTAAAACAGCCATTACATCTCTTCTGTAATTAACATTTTCTAAAATCATTAAATGAGACCCTGTTCTTTCATGAATGTTTACCAAATCCCAACATTCTTCCAGGGTATTAGCAGCAGAAACTTCGACACCTGTATACTTACCTGCTAACATAGCGTCTTTTGCCATACGGGCATGCCATAACCAGGGAGTAGAGATAATAACTGCATCTATGGAATTATCCTCTAATAAATTTTTATAATCTAATGTATCTTTTCCAAAAGTTCTTGGTAAAGTTTGAGATGCTTTTTTTATATGATCCAAACACAAATCAATTCTTTTGGAATCAATATCACAAATAGCAACAATTCTAACATCGTTACGTTGTAATAAATTAGTTAAATGATTAGTCCCTCTAAGGCCAACACCAATAAGCGCTATATTTAATTTTTCTTTTTTTGATGAAGACATCCCAAAGGCCAAATTAGGCGATAAAGTTAAACTCGCACCGAGTAGCGCTGATGTTTTAACAAAGTCTCTTCTTGATTTCATTAGTTCGTGTTTGCTCATAAAAATAACTATAAATTTTGTCTTATGACTCAATTAAAAAGAAAAATAAAGAGAATAAATACTTTAGTATAAAGTTCATTATAGGTAATAGTTTGCTTTCACTATTTTTCAACTATTTTTGTTACATATTATGGTTACACAAGAACAACTTAAAAATCTTTCAGATAGAGTTTCAAAATTAAAAGGATATTTAGAAATTGAAAAAAAACTAATTGAGATTTCTAATGACGAGGAAAAAACAGCAGATCCAAGTTTTTGGAATAATCCAAAAGATGCTGAAGTACTAATGAAATCTCTTCGTTTCAAAAAAAAATGGGTGGAAGATTATCAGAAAGCCGTTACTTTAGACGAAGACTTACACGTATTATTTGATTTTTACAAAGAGGGTGAAGTTGAAGCTAAGGAAATAGAAATACAATTTGAAAAAGCTTCTGCTTTCGTTGAGGATATTGAGTTTAAGAATATGCTTTCAGAAGAGGGAGATAGCTTTAGTGCTGTTATTCAAATTACTGCTGGAGCGGGCGGCACAGAAAGTTGTGATTGGGCTGAAATGTTGCTCAGAATGTATTCTATGTGGTCTGAAAAACAAGGGTTTACACTAAAGACACTAAACTATCAATCCGGTGATTCTGCTGGAATAAAAACAGTTACTGTTGAAGTCGACGGAGATTATGCATTTGGTTGGCTTAAAGGAGAAAATGGTGTACATCGGTTGGTAAGAATTTCACCATTTGATAGTAATGCAAAAAGACACACCTCATTTGCATCTGTTTATGTATATCCCGTAGCTGATGATTCTATTGAAATTGAGGTTAACCCTGCTGATATAGAAATTACAACTGCAAGATCAAGTGGTGCCGGGGGGCAGAATGTAAATAAAGTTGAAACTAAAGTTCAGTTAACACACAAACCTACTGGAATTCAAATTTCTTGTTCTAACTCACGCTCACAACACGATAATAGAGCGACAGCAATGAAAATGCTAAAGTCACAATTATATGAAATTGAATTACAAAAGCAACAGGAAGCTCGAAACGACATAGAAGCTAGTAAAATGAAAAATGAATGGGGAAGTCAAATTAGAAATTATGTAATGCACCCCTATAAATTAGTTAAAGATGTAAGAACCGCTCATGAAACTGGTAATGTAGATGCTGTAATGGATGGAAATATTAATGCATTTTTAAAAGCTTATTTAATGTCTCAGGGACAAAAAAGCACAAATTCAGATACATAAAAATAACCTTTACATTACTCTAATGATAAAAATATACCATAACCCTCGATGTAGAAAATCTAGAGAAGCACTTCAAATACTTCAAGAATCTGGAAAAGATTTTGAAATAATTGAATACTTGAAAGAAAGCCTCTCTTTTAATGAAGTAAAAGCCATCATAGACTTACTTGATATCCCACCTATTAAATTACTTCGTAAAAATGAAGCTGTCTGGAAAGAGCATTTCAAAGGAAAAACTTTGAATAATAAAGATATAATATCTTCAATGGTAAAATTTCCAAAACTAATGGAGAGACCAATTGTTGTTAATAAAGAAAAAGCGGTTATTGGAAGACCACCTGAATCTATAAAAGAGGTTCTTTAACTCTTTTGTTTAACAGAAAATTAACAACAAGTAGTTAAACTTAATTAGACATTTACAGTCAGAGTATTAAACTATTGACTTAAATGAAAAAAACTAATTTATTTTTTATAATATTTACTTTAACTTTTTTTAGTGTTTTTAGTCAAAAACCACAAAATGATCAATTTTCGATTACTGGTAAAATCATAGATTCTAATACTAAAGAACCTTTAGAATATGCTACAGTAATATTAAACAACCAAGAAACAAAACAATTAAGTGGCGGAATTACTGATGAAAATGGGAATTTTAATATAAAAATTAATACAGGAACTTATGATATTAGTTTTGAGTTTATTTCATTCAAAACGATCAAAATCTCCAACAAAATTATTAATTCATCTATTAATTTTGGTACAATTAAATTATCAGAAGATGCTGATGAATTAGATGAAATTGTTATCATTGCTGAGAAGTCTACTGTGGAAATTCGTTTAGATAAAAGAATCTATAATGTTGGTAAAGACATGACTGTCAGAGGAGGTTCAGCATCCGATGTATTAGATAATGTTCCCTCTGTAGATGTAGATGTAGAGGGAAATGTAAGTTTAAGAGGCAATGAAAATGTCAGAATATTAATAGATGGAAAACCTTCAGCATTAGTTGGTTTAAGTGGCACAGATGCTTTACGTCAATTACCTGCAGATGCCATAGAAAGAGTTGAAGTAGTTACCTCACCATCCGCTAGGTATGATGCTGAGGGTACTGCTGGTATTTTAAATATTATTCTTAGAAAGGGTGTAGTTACAGGCTTAAATGGTTCCCTAAATGCGACCATTGGAGATCCAACACAATATCGTATTGCTTCGAATATAAATTTTAGAACAAAAAAAGTTAATTTATTTACTAATTTGGGGTATAGAAATAGCTCAGGTCCAGGAAACTTTTTAACGAATCTATCAACTTTCGAGAATGAATCTATCAATAGCTTACGAATTGAAGATAGAAATTTTGAAAGAAACAGAAATGGATACAATATTAATGTAGGATTGGAATATTTTTTATCTAAAGAAAGTTCAATTACAGGGACCTATTTTTTCAGGGATTCTGATAATAAAAACTTATCAAATAATATTATTCGTGTTTTTGACATAAATGATATTCTTGAGTTTTCGGACACTCGTATCCAAGATGAAGATGAAATAGATACAACATCACAATTTGCTTTAAACTATACAAATAACATCAATAGTAGTGGTCATAAATTAACGATTGATTTTCAGTATAGTGAAAGTGAGGAAATAGAAAAAGCCTTTATAAATGATTCATTAGCTGAGGAAAACAATATCACAACAGAAGATTCAAAAAATACACTCATACAATCGGATTATGTTTTACCTATTGGTGAAAACACTCAGTTTGAAATTGGGTATCGAGGAGAGTTCCAAGACCTAACATCTGATTTTTTAGTAACAAGAACTCCAACACTTGATTTTGATCCTTCAAACAACCTTGTTTTCAAACAAAATGTAAATGCCATATACTCCCAATTTGGAAGCAAACTAAATAAGTTTTCTTATTTACTGGGCCTAAGAACAGAGATAACTGACGTAAAAGTTAGACTTACAAATACCAATGAAAAATTTGATTATAAATACACTGAATTATTTCCTACTATAAATGTCGGATTTGAAAGAACAGAAGACCAAAGTTTTACAATTGGTTATAGCAGACGTTTAAGAAGGCCAAGGTTTTGGTATTTAAATCCTTTTGAATCTAGAAGTAGTCAGAATGTGATTTATAAAGGAAATCCCGCATTAATACCTACATTCACTAATTCTTTTGATTTAGGCTTTCTTCAAAAGATTGGAAAACTTACCCTAAACTCATCAATCTATTTTCAACATTCAATAAATGCTATCCAAAGAGTTAGTAGAGATGAAATTAGATTTATAGATGGAGTAAATCAGGTAATTACAATTAGAGAGCCTATTAATCTGGCTTCAGAAGACAGATTTGGCTTTGAGCTAACAACCAACTACAACCCATCAAAAAAAGTGCGATTATCTGGTAGTTTTAATGTTTTTCAACAGGAGTCAAAAGGTCTTTATGCCTATAATAAATTCATAATTGATGAAATCTCTGGAGATATTATTGCTACACCCGAAATACAAGATTTAGGAAACACAAATAATAGTTGGTTTACAAGATTTAATGCCACATTTTCTCTACCCTGGGAAATTCAAATGCAAAACAGATTGTCATACAGAGGGCCAAGAAAAACAGTTCAAAGTGAGTCAGATGGAATATTCTCTGCTAATATAGCTTTAAGTAAAGATGTTTTTAAAGAAAAAGGGTCATTGGTACTAAACGTAAGTGATGTTTTTAATTCTAGAAAAAGAAAATCAACAAATTACAATCCGAATAAAGAGAACCCAACCAGTATTAGTTATCAGGAATCACAATGGAGAGTTCGACAGGTATCATTAAATTTCACCTATAGGTTTAATCAAAAAAAGAAACAACAGCGAGATAGAAGAAGTGGAGATGATTTTGAAGGTGGTGAAGATTTTGGTTCACCATAGACTTATTTATTAAGATAATATATCATAAAAAAAGACTCACTTTATAGTGAGCCTTTTTTTATGTATTTACATGGAAAATCTACTTTCCTTGAGCAGCTTTTTTGGCTTCTCTTTTTAATTTGATGTTTTCCCAAATAGTACCCCCTAACCAGTATGGTACTACAAAAGTCAATAAGAATATTAACAGCCAAAAACCAGCTGTAAAAATAAACATGAATAAAACCAATCCTGAAAACTGAGAAAAATCTAACATTTAAAATATATTTATATTTAACATTACAAAAATAATAGATAATTTTAATTGAAACTAACATTTTACTAAATATTTCTAGAAGAAAATACTCATAAATGTTACTAACTGATTGTTGCGAATTTCGTAAATTTGAAATATTATATTAAAAGCACTAATCATGAAGTTTAGAATAGAAAAAGACACCATGGGTTCTGTTAAGGTTCCTGCTAATAAGTACTGGGGAGCACAAACAGAAAGATCAAGGAATAATTTTAAAATTGGTTCAGCTGCTTCGATGCCACTTGAAATAGTATATGGCTTTGCTTATCTTAAAAAAGCTGCTGCATTTACAAATGCAGAATTGGGTGTTTTATCTAAAGAAAAGCGTGATTTAATAGCCTTGGTATGTGATGAAATTTTAACTGGTAAATTAGATGATCAATTTCCATTGGTAATATGGCAAACTGGTTCGGGGACTCAATCTAATATGAATGTAAATGAAGTTATTGCCAATAGAGCTCATGAAATTTCGGGGAAAGTAATTGGAGAGGGAGAAAAAACCATTCAACCAAATGATGATGTTAATAAATCTCAGTCTTCTAACGATACTTTTCCAACAGGAATGCATATTGCTTGTTATAAAAAAATCATTGAAACAACGATACCTGGGATTGAAAAATTGAGGGATACTTTACAAAAAAAATCTGAAAATTTTAAAAATGTTGTTAAAATTGGACGTACACATCTAATGGATGCTACTCCCCTAACCCTGGGTCAGGAATTCTCTGGATATGTTGCGCAATTAAATTTCGCTTTAAAAGCTTTGCGTAATTCTTTGGAACACCTAGGTCAATTAGCTTTAGGAGGAACTGCTGTAGGAACAGGGCTAAATACTCCCAAAGGATATGATGTTTTAGTGGCTAAGTTTATTGCTGAATTCACAAACTTACCTTTTGTAACAGCTGAAAATAAATTTGAAGCTTTGGCTGCACATGATGCATTAGTTGAGACTCATGGCGCTCTTAAGCAAGTAGCTGTATCATTGAATAAAATTGCTAATGATATTCGAATGATGGCATCAGGCCCTAGGTCTGGAATTGGAGAAATTATTATTCCAGCTAATGAACCTGGAAGTTCTATAATGCCAGGAAAAGTAAACCCAACACAAGCGGAAGCCATTACGATGGTTTGTGCCCAGGTTATGGGTAATGATGTAGCTGTAACTATTGGTGGTACTCAAGGTCATTATGAGTTAAATGTTTTTAAACCAATGATGGCTGCTAATGTGATTCAATCTGCACAACTAATTGGAGATGCTTGTATTTCATTTGATTTACATTGTGTTTCAGGTATTGAACCAAATCATACAAGAATTAATGAATTATTAAATAATTCATTAATGTTAGTCACTGCATTAAACACTAAAATTGGGTATTATAAAGCTGCTGAAATCGCTAATACTGCTCATGAAAATGGCACAACATTAAAAGAAGAAGCAGTTCGTTTAGGTTATGTTACTGAAGAACAATATGATGAGTGGGTGAAACCTGAAGATATGACGGGTAGCATGAAATAATTTTTAATTCAACACTATTTATTTTCTAAACATATTCATAAGCATTTAGGATGTAAATGTTAAAGGTCACACCTACAACAACATATCGTTTTTATTTTTTAATGTAAGTTTGTGAAAAGAATGAAAACAAAACCTATGACAACTTTATTCATCAATATCAAAGAACTTATTCAAGTAAGAGAATTGGATGTGATGAAAGTGTGTGGAAAGAATATGGGTATTTTGCCCATAATAAAAAATGCTTTTTTAATAATTAAAGACGATGTCATCATAGATTTTGGATCTATGAATACTCTTGGCATTAAAAAATCAGATAAAGTAATTGATCTCACTGGTAAATTAGTTTTACCCACTTGGTGTGACAGCCATACCCATTTAGTTTTCGCGGATACTAGAGAAGAGGAATTTGTAAATCGAATAAAAGGACTAACCTATCAAGAAATTGCAGAAAAAGGAGGAGGAATATTAAATTCATCAAAAAAACTACAAAATAAGCCAGAAATAGAACTCTACGAAGATGCTGAAATAAGATTAAAAGAACTTATAAAAAATGGCACAGGAGCAATAGAAATTAAGTCTGGTTATGGGTTAACATTTGAAAGCGAACTGAAAATACTACGCGTAATAAAAAAATTAAAAGAAAACTTTTCGCTCCCTATCAAAGCTACTTTTTTGGGTGCACATGCAATCCCTAATAAATACAAAGAAAAAAGAGCTGAATATATTCAGTTAATTATTGATAAAATGATTCCTGAAATAGCTAAAGAAAAACTAGCTGATTATATTGATGTTTTTTGTGAAAAAGGATATTTTACCACCACAGAAACCAATCAAATTTTAAAAGCAGGAAGAAAATATGGATTGATTCCAAAAATTCATGTGAATCAATTTAATTCTATTGGAGGTGTTAAAGTTGGTGTAAAAAACAATGCTTTATCTGTAGATCATTTAGAAGTTTTAACAGATGAAGACCTCAGCATATTATCAAAATCAGATACGATGCCTGTTGCACTTCCATCTTGTTCATTTTTTTTAGGAATACCCTATACAAATGCAAGAAAATTAATAGATACTAATGTCCCTATGGCTATTGCCTCAGACTACAACCCTGGGTCTTCTCCTTCTGGAAATATGAATTTTGTTGTTTCTTTAGCTTGTATAAAGATGAGAATGACTCCCGAAGAAGCTATAAATGCAGCTACTATTAATGCTGCTTATGCCTTAAACTTATCAAATAAAATTGGAAGCATCTCAAAAGGTAAAGTAGCTAACTTTATAATTACAAAACCTATTAAATCATATAGTTCTATACCTTACGCTTTTGCTGATAATTATATTGAAAAAGTTTATCTAGAAGGTAAAGAAACTCAACCTAAATAATTTTTAAAAACATTAGATTTGTTTCATAAAATCACATCATTTTTTTGTTTTATAATTAAATCTAAAAATGAACATGGTGTTCACTCTCCATTTGTATTTGATTTAATTACTTCTTGTTTTTATAAAAAAAAAGATAAAAACGATTTAACTATTTTCTTAAACTATAAAAAAAAGCTTTCAAGAAACAGCTCATTATTAGAAATTTCAAATTTTAATTTTATATCTAATCTCCTATTCTCTAATAAAAGGAAACGCTCAAGGATTATTGAAAACCTAGGGATCTCGAATGGAAGAGCAGGATTATTAATTAATATAATACAATATTTGAAACCTAAGAGTATTTTAGAAATTGGAACTTCACTTGGTATTGTTACTGTTGCATTATCGTCTGCACAAGAAAGCTCCAAAATAACAACTCTAGATGAGAATGAAAAGACTGTAAATATCATTAGAGAAATGTTCAAAAAAAATACTTTTAAAAACGTAAAATTTCTAGCAGGTAACTTTGATATTACTTTACCACAAGCATTAAATAACAGTGATTTTATTTATTTTAAAGGAAAAAACATCAATGAAACAACCTTAAAGTACTTTGAATTTAGTTTAACATACATACATAATGATTCTGTTATATTGTTTGAAAATATTCACTCTGATAAAGAATCAGAAAAGATTTGGAACCATATAAAAAACAATAAGAAAGTAACAGTAACAATAGATACATTTTTTTGGGGTTTTGTATTCTTCAGAAAAGAACAAGAAAAAGAACATTTTATCATCAGAATATAAAGTCTTAAATTTACGTTATGAAGATTTATACAAAAACAGGAGATAAAGGAACTACCGCATTGTTTGGAGGTAAAAGAGTTTCAAAAAATCACTTAAGAATAGAATCTTACGGAACAGTAGATGAACTAAATTCTTATATTGGTTTAATCAAGGATCAAGAGATTGATCATCAAACCAAAAATATTCTTGTTAAAATTCAGAATGATTTATTTACTCTTGGTTCGATGCTAGCAACACCATTAGAAAATGAAATCCTTAAAAATGGAAAAGAACGTTTAAATATTCCTAAAATAAACACCAAATCTGTTACATATTTAGAAAACACTATAGATGAAATAAACTCAAAGCTACCTCAAATGACTCATTTTATTCTTCCTGGTGGTCACACTACGGTGTCATATTGTCATATTGCAAGATGTGTTTGCAGGAGGGCAGAAAGGTTATCAGTTTCACTTCACGAACAAGAAGGTATAAACCCTATTGTTTTAACATACCTTAACCGACTATCTGACTTTCTATTCATACTGGCACGAAAGTTGTCTCAATATTTTTCGGTTCAGGAAGTTAAGTGGATTCCTGAGAAATTATAACATGTTCTTTTTTTATTGATATATATTTCAAAAAAAACTTGATTTTTTCAGTAAAAAAATTATTTTTGCACAAAATTAAATCCATTAGAAATGTATTGGACTTTAGAATTAGCATCTTATTTAGCAGATGCACCATGGCCAGCAACAAAAGATGAGTTAGTAGATTATGCTATCAGAACAGGTGCGCCCTTAGAAGTAGCAGAGAATTTACAAGAAATTGAAGATGAAGGAGACTCATATGACTCTATCATTGAAATCTGGCCAGATTATCCGACTGAAGAGGATTATCTTTGGAATGAAGATGAATATTAAAAATATTTAATAAAACAAAGAATAAAAAGTCTCAAATGAGGCTTTTTTTTTGTTTACTTTTAAAGTCTTATATATTACATCATATACAAGAGAATAAAATAAAGCTTAAAGAATGAGTATCTTAAATTCAGTAATTAAAATATTTGTTGGAGACAAACAACAAAAAGATCTAAAAATACTTCAACCGATTGTTGAAAAAGTAACCGCTTTCGAAACCTCATTAACTTCTTTATCAAATGATGAATTAAGAAATAAAACAACTGAATTCAAAAAAAGATTAAAAGAGGGCACAAAAGTTTTTAATGATAAAGTTACTGCATTAGAAAAGGAAGCTAAAGATGCTGAAATAGACAGACAACAAGATATTTTTTCTGAAATAGACACTCTAAAAAATGAATCTTATGATGCGTCTGAGGCTATTTTAAATGATATCATGCCAGAAGCCTTTGCTGTGGTAAAAGAAACTGCAACTCGTTTTGTAAACAATGAGGAAGTTGAAGTTACAGCAACTCCATTTGATAGAGAACTTTCATCTACTCGAGAACATGTTGTTTTAGAGGGTGACAAAGCTTTTTGGCAAAACTCTTGGGACGCTGCAGGAAAACCTGTGACCTGGGATATGATTCACTATAATGTGCAACTCATTGGAGGTTCTGTTCTTCATCAAGGAAAAATTGCAGAGATGATGACTGGAGAAGGAAAGACATTAGTCTCTACATTACCAGTATATTTAAATGCATTAACTGGAAATGGAGTTCATGTTGTTACCGTAAATGATTACTTAGCGAAAAGAGATAGAGCATGGATGGCACCGATGTTTGAATTCCATGGATTAAGTACAGATTGTATTGATTTTCATCAACCTAATTCAGAAGAAAGAAGAATAGCTTACAATGCTGACATTACCTATGGAACAAACAACGAATTTGGATTCGATTATTTAAGAGATAATATGGCCAGTTCAAAGGAGGACTTAGTTCAAAGAGCTCCAAATTATGCCATAATTGATGAAGTAGATTCTGTTTTAATCGACGACGCAAGAACTCCTTTAATTATATCTGGACCTGTTCCTCAGGGAGATAGACATGAATTCAATGAGTTAAAACCTTTAGTTAACGATCTTGTATCAAAACAAAATAAATATTTAATTGGAGTATTAGCAGAAGCTAAAAAATTAATTTCTGAAGGAAACACCAAAGATGGTGGATTTTTATTGTTGAGAGTTTTCAGAGGGATTCCAAAAAATAAAGCACTTATTAAATTTTTATCTCAGGAAGGAGTAAAACAATTATTACAAAAAACAGAGAATACCTACATGGCAGATAATAATAAACTGATGCCAGAAGTAGATGAAGAATTATGGTATGTTATAGAAGAAAAAAATAATTCTATAGATTTATCAGATAAGGGAATTGCTGCGCTTTCAACTAACACAAGTGATGAAGATTTCTTTGTATTACCTGATTTGGGCGTTAAAATTGGTGATATCGATGCCTCCCAAGAAACCACAGAAAAAAAAGCTGAATTAAAAGAGAAATTATACAAAGACTTTAGTGTTAAAAGTGAGCGGATTCATACTATGAACCAACTACTAAAAGCTTACAGTTTATTTGAAAAAGATGTTGAATATGTAGTTGTGGAGAATAAAGTCATGATTGTAGATGAACAAACCGGACGTATTATGGATGGTCGTCGATATTCAGATGGGCTTCATCAAGCAATTGAAGCCAAAGAAAATGTAAAAATTGAAGATGCCACCCAAACATTTGCTACAGTTACTTTGCAAAACTACTTTAGAATGTACAAAAAGTTATCTGGTATGACAGGTACAGCCATAACTGAAGCAGGTGAACTTTGGGAAATTTATAAATTAGATGTAGTTGAAATTCCTACTAATAAGCCATTACTTAGAGATGATAAGCAAGATTTTATTTATAAAACTACTCGTGAAAAATATAATGCAGTAATTGAAGATGTTGTTCAACTAGTAAATCAAGGAAGGCCAGTATTAGTAGGTACAACTTCTGTTGAAATTTCTGAATTATTGGGAAGAATGTTACAAATGCGTAAGATTAAGCATAATATTTTAAATGCAAAATTACATAAACGTGAAGCAGATGTTGTTGCAGAAGCTGGTAATCCTGGTATTGTAACTATAGCGACCAATATGGCAGGACGTGGAACAGATATTAAGTTATCTGATCAAGTAAAAGATGCTGGAGGTTTAGCGATTATTGGTACAGAAAGACACGACTCTAGACGTGTAGACAGACAATTAAGAGGAAGAGCTGGACGACAGGGAGATATTGGGTCATCTCAATTTTATGTTGCCTTAGATGACAATTTAATGCGTTTATTCGGGTCTGAAAGGATTGCGAAGATGATGGATAGAATGGGATTAAAAGAAGGGGAGGTAATTCAGCATTCCATGATTTCCAAGTCTATAGAAAGAGCGCAGAAAAAAGTTGAAGAAAATAACTTTGGTATTCGTAAAAGATTGTTGGAATATGATGATATCATGAACGCTCAAAGAGAATTTGTTTACCTCAGAAGAAGACATGCTCTAGATGGAAATCGTTTACAAATTGACATTTCAAATATGATCTTTGAAACATGTGAAACTATTATTAACCAAAATAAAGCAGCTAAAGATTTTCAAAATTTTGAATTTGAACTAATTAGATTTACATCCATAACCTCTCCGTTTACTGAAGATGAATTTAATTCATTAAATGAACCTGAATTAACTGACAGACTTTATGATATAGTAACCAAACATTACAAAGAGAAGGTTGAAAGAAATGCACTTCTAACCTACCCAGTAATCAAAAATGTATATGAAAATGAAGGGGATAGATATGAACGAATTGTTGTCCCTTTTTCTGACGGTATTAAAACTCTTAAAGTTGTTACAAATTTAAAAGAGGCCTATGAAACAAAAGGAAAATCTTTAGCTACAGATTTTGAAAAAAACATCACACTCGCTATTATTGACGAAAATTGGAAAGATCATCTTCGACAAATGGATGATTTAAAACAATCAGTTCAAAATGCATCTTATGAACAAAAAGATCCATTATTAATTTACAAATTTGAAGCATTTGAATTATTTAAAGTAACCATAGATAAAATTAATCGTGAGGTACTGTCTTTCTTGTTTAAAGGCGAGTTACCAAATCAAGCAAATGATCAAATTTCTGAAGAACAAAAGAAAACAAGACAAAAATTAAACTTAAGCAAAGCTGATGTTCAAAACACTACAGAACAAGCCATAAGCAACTCAAGACAGCAGCAATCTGAACCTATTGAGACCATTGTAAGAGAACAACCTAAAATAGGAAGAAATGAGCGTGTTACCATTAAAAATGTGATGAGTGGTGAAGAAAAAGTTGTTAAATTTAAACAAGCAATCCCTTTGATAGAAAGAGGTGAATGGGTATTAGTGAAAAGCTAATACCTAATATACTAAAATAAAAAAAGCCACTATAAAAGTGGCTTTTTTTATTACATGAAATGTTTAAAGATTTACAAACCTTGAAAATCTGAATCCATTTTAAGATACTCAATAAATTCTTGTTTAGTATCCTTATTTTTAAATTTACCTCCAAATTCTGCAGTAACTGTACTACTCTCGATGTCTTTAATACCTCTTGAATTTACACATAAATGTTTGGCATCGATTACACAAGCAACATCATCTGTACCTAGGGCTTCTTGCATCGCCTGAACAACCTGCATCGTTAATCGTTCTTGAACCTGAGGTCTTTTGGCAAAGTATTCTACAATACGATTCATTTTAGATAAACCAATAACTTTTCCATCTGAGATGTAAGCAACATGAGCTCTTCCAACAATCGGAAGTAAATGGTGTTCACAAGTAGAGTAAACAATAATATTCTTCTCTACTAGCATTTCACCGTAATTATAATTATTATCAAATGTTGAAGCAATTGGTTTATTTGCTGGGTTTAACCCCATAAATAATTCATTTACAAAAGATTTAGCCACTCTTTTTGGTGTACCTCTTAAGCTATCATCTTCTAAATCCATTCCTAAAGTGATTAAAATGTCTTTAACACTTTCTTGAATTCTTGCTATTTTTTCATCATCTGAAATGTCAAATGCATCGGGGCGTAAAGGAGTTGTTGCAGAAGTTCCAATATGGTTATCTCCTATATCCTCTATTCTATTTTCATTTATTTTCATCAGTTGTTTTCTGAACATTAAAATTAGTTTGCAAATTTACGATATAAAGTAATATGTTTATTGCATTTTATTAATCAATTCATCTAAAGTACATACCACCTGAGTACCATTAAACATATCTTTTAACTTGAATGTATTATTTTGAATCTCAGAAATCACAAAGGCAATATTTCGAGCAGATACGTATTTCCACTGTTTCTTTTGCTGTTTGTTACTAGACGCTGTATCTGGATATATTTCAGTTTTTATACCTACATTTCTTAATGCCTTTATTGCTTCTAGTTGAATACTATTATCTTCTTTATTAAAATTTAAAAATAATAACTTAGGTTTTGGAAGAGATACAGTATCAAATAAGCCAAGTTCTTCCAATACCAAATAAATTCTATCTAAACCAAAAGATATACCTACTCCACTCACATCCTTTAGTCCAAAGATTCCTGTCAAATCATCATATCTACCTCCACCACCAATAGATCCCATTTCAACACCTTCTGGAGCTGAAACTTCAAAAATAGCACCAGTATAATAGTTTAAACCACGTGCTAATGTTACATCAATTTCTAGAGTAGCCGATTGTAGTCCTAGATTATTAATAGTATTCGCAACAAAACGCAACTCCTCAACTCCTTTTTTTCCTTCTTCAGATCCAGACAACAACGTTTCTAAAACGTTTAACTGATCTGTATTTGATCCTGAAAGGTTAAAAAGAGGTGTTACTTTTTTAATAGCCTCAACAGATATCCCTTTTTGAAGCATTTCTTTTTCAACACCGGTAGCACCAATTTTATCTAACTTATCTAAAGCTACGGTAAAGTCAATCAACTTATCTTTTGCTCCAATAACCTCAGCAATTCCAGCTAAAATCTTTCTATTATTAATTTTTATGGTAGTACCCGTTAATTTTAAATTGGTAAAAACAGTATCATACAATTGAATAAAGTCTACCTCTTGTAATAAAGACTTACTTCCTACTACATCTGCATCACATTGAAAAAACTCTCTAAAACGCCCTTTCTGAGGACGATCTGCTCTCCATACTGGTTGAATTTGATATCGTTTAAAAGGAAATGTAATCTCATTTTGGTGTTGTACTACATATCTGGCAAAAGGCACTGTTAAATCATAACGCAATGCTTTTTCTGAAATTTGTGATGTTGTCCTTATACTATCTTTAAGTTCTAAAAGGTTACTGTCTGCTTTCTTTAAATAATCTCCTGAATTTAAAATCTTGAAAATTAAGCGATCTCCCTCCTCTCCGTATTTACCCATTAAGGTAGAGGAGTTTTCAAAACTTGGAGTTTCTATAGGCTGAAAACCAAAGGTTTCAAATGCAGTTTTCATCGTATTTATAATGTACGTGCGATTGGCTACTTCTGTAGATGAAAAATCTCTGGTTCCTTTTGGAATGCTTGGTTTCATAAAAACAATATTCAGTTATCTAATCTAAGCTAAAATAAAAAATCTAGCTTCAGCTGCAAATATCCGAAAAATCTTGGGAAGTACTATTCTGTCACATTTGTTTTATTTTTTCTTTGAAGTGAAAAAATACTCGCATTTAATTCAAAACCTAACAGTAATATGATTGCGTTCAGCCAAATAAATAACATTAAAATTAAAAGTGTTCCTATAGAACCATATAATTCGTTGTACTGAGCAAATTCATTTACATAGTATCCAAAGAGATAAAAAGTAAGTATTGACAATGTTGTTGTAAAGACAGTTCCCGGTGAAAAAAACCTAGAATGTTTCCCATTTTTTGTTCCATATTTATATAAAATAGAAACAATAGTAAAAATCATAATTAAAAACAACCCCCCTCTTCCAAATTGCAACCATATGGTTTCATCATCTATCCAGCCTTTATTTGTAAATGCATCTAAAAGCAACTGGTAAAAACCCGTTAATACAACAGTAATCACCAAGAACAAGGCCATTAACAATGATACAAACATCGATAAAAAATAGGCTCTAAATACATTTCTATTTTCTTTAACGTGGTATGAATACTCAAAGCCTCCAAAAATAGCATTTACACCGTTAGTCATTAAAAAAATAGACCCTAGAAAACCAAATGATAATAAGCCTGCTTGTTTATTTCCTAAAATATCTAATAAAACAGTATCTACAGCATCAAAAGTTTTAGGAGGTAAAATTTCTGATATTAAAGTCATTAATCCTTCTTGAAAACCATCGATGTGGATGTAAGGAATTAATGTTAATACAAATAGCATGAAAGGAAAAATTGCCATAAAAAAACTATAGGCAATTCCTCCAGCTCTTGTGGTTAATGCTCCTTCAACGATACCAATAATATACATTTCTAAGACGTCATAGAGCGACATACCTTCGAGGCCTGGAATTTTTATTTTTTTCCCAAATCTAACCAGTACGTTAAGTACTGGTACTTTTACTAGTTTATCTTCTATTTCTTTACTCATTTAATTTATTCTACAAGTATTTAGTTAACAGCTTTCAAACTCAAATCCATATTATAAACTGAATGGGTTAATGCTCCAGATGAAATATAATCTACACCACATTCTGCATATTTTCTGATCGTATCTTCATTGATACCACCAGAAGATTCTGTTAGACATTTTCCATTAATTAAGTCAACTGCTTTTCTGGTATCTTTAAATGAAAAATTATCAATCAAGATACGAAAAACACCTTCATTTTGAAGTATCTCTTCAATCTCTTGAAGGTTCCTAGCCTCTACAATAATTTTTAAATCTAATTTATTGTCGCTTAGATATTGTTTGGTCTTTGTAATTGCTTGAGATATTCCACCTGCAAAATCTATGTGATTGTCTTTGATCATAATCATATCATAAAGTGCAAAACGATGGTTCACCCCTCCTCCAATTTTTACTGCCCATTTCTCTAATGCTCTAATACCTGGGGTTGTTTTTCTAGTATCTAAAATCTGGGTTTTTGTTCCTTTTAATAAACTTACAAAAAAATTTGTTTTTGTAGCAATCGCACTCATACGTTGCATGGCATTTAACACAAAGCGTTCTGCTTTAAGGATAGATTGAGATTTGCCTGAAACTTGAAAAACTACATCTCCATGGGTAACATGAGATCCATCATCAATAAAGCTTTCTACGTAGAGATCTTCATCAAAATATTTAAATGCTTTTTTTGCAAAAGCTACACCAGCTATGATGCCAGTATCTTTTACCAATAAAATAGCCTTTCCTTGAGCAGGTAAAGGAATGCAGGATAATGAGGTATGATCTCCATCTCCAACATCTTCTCTGTACCCATTTTTAATAATAAGGTCTAATTCTTTTTCAAATTGTTCAATAGAGATCATACTTTTATATTATACAAGCTAAAATACGATTAAATGAGAAAATTGATGACAATAATTGTAATTTTGAAAAATGAAAATAAAACTGCTTGTTATTGGTAAAACAGATGACAAAAATCTAGGACAACTCATTGAAAAATACCAACAAAGATTAAATCACTACATAAACTTTGAAATCGAAATCATACCTGACATCAAAAATGTAAAGAATTTAAACCAAGTACAACAAAAAGAAAAAGAAGGTGAATTGATTCTTTCTAAACTTAAAAATACTGATCAATTGGTGTTATTAGATGAAAAAGGAAAAGAATTTCGGTCTTTAGATTTTGCTTCTTATTTGCAAAAGAAAATGAATTCAGGCATCAAACAATTAGTTTTAGTTATTGGAGGCCCTTATGGATTTTCTGAATCTGTTTATAAGAAATCCTCAGGAAAAGTATCTTTATCAAAAATGACCTTCTCACATCAAATGATTCGCCTTTTTGTAGTTGAACAATTGTATAGAGGATTTACCATTCTCAAAAATGAGCCTTATCATCATGAATAAATAATCTTATTTAAATATGTTAAATTCTAAATCTTAAATTAATTAGTTTAGTAAAATGAAATTAGTCTTTGCCACAAATAACCTGCATAAGTTAAAAGAAGTACAAGAAATGCTCTCTAATTCTATAGAGGTGTTGTCTTTAAAAGATATTGGTTGTTTTGAGGATATAGAAGAAACTGAAAGTACTCTGGAGGGTAATGCTAAATTAAAAGCTGATTATATTACTAAAAAGTATGGATTTGATTGTTTTGCCGATGACACTGGATTGGAAGTTGAAGCGTTAGATGGAGATCCTGGGGTATATTCTGCTAGATATGCTGGAGAACATGGTAATGCAGAAAAAAATATGGAGAAACTTCTTATTGAACTTAAAAATAAATCCAATAGAAAAGGAAAATTCAAAACTATTATTGCTTTAAATCTTACAAATAAACAATATCTTTTCGAAGGAATTTGTGAAGGTGAAATTTTAAATGAGAAAACAGGTGTAAAGGGTTTTGGTTATGATCCAATCTTTAAACCAAGTAATGCTTCATGTTCATTTGCTGAAATGAACTCAGAAGAAAAAAATATAATTTCTCACAGAGGAATTGCCATTCAAAAATTGGTTAAATTTTTAAATTCATTATAATTGATTATTCAAAAATCATACACAAAACAATTTATTACACTTTTTTTTGTGTTGGTTATCACTTTACTAGTAAGTATTAGTTTAGGTTCTGTATCTATTCCTATGGACGAAATCATAGCTGTTTTGTCAGGAAACAATAGTTCCAAATCTAGTTGGAGTACAATTATTCTTCATTTTAGACTTCCAAAAGCAATTACTGCCATGCTAGTTGGTTCTGGCTTGTCTATAGCTGGTTTATTAATGCAAACTCTTTTTAAAAACCCATTAGCTGGTCCATTTGTATTAGGTATTTCCTCAGGTGCTAGTCTTGGGGTAGCTATTTTAATTTTAGGTGCTGGTATCTTTGGTGGAGTTCTAACCGCAATATCATTTTCTAGTTGGGGCTTAGCAATTGCTTCAAGTTTGGGAGCAGCTATTGTTTTACTGGCTGTATTAATAACCGCTCATAAGGTAAGAAATACGATGAGTATTTTAATTATTGGTTTGATGTTTGGTACAGTTACCTCTGCAATCATTAGTGTTTTTACTTTTTTTAGTGATGCAGAAAAAATTCAACAATTTGTATTTTGGGGATTTGGAAGTTTGGGGAACTTAGCTTGGAATGAAGTACTGATTTTTTTTATCATATACCTCATCGCCGTGCTCAACTTATTTCAAATTATAAAACCTCTGAATACTTTTCTGTTGGGGGAGAACTACTCTAAAAGCCTTGGTATTAATATCAAAAAAAGTAGAAATATTATTTTACTGATTACCAGTTTATTAACAGGGGTCATCACAGCCTTTGCAGGCCCCATAGCATTTATTGGATTGGCAGTTCCTCATATCACAAAATTAGTTTTTAAAACATCTGACCATAAAATATTACTTCCTGCTGTTGCCATTCTAGGAGCTATAATTTTGTTGATTTGTGATATCATTGCTCAATTACCAACAAGTGAATTTACTTTACCTATAAATGCTGTAACCTCACTAATTGGAGCTCCTGTAGTGATTTGGTTATTGATAAGAAAAAAGAAAATATACGTATGAGTTCTTCAGTTAAAAATAGTATTGAAACAAAGAATTTGCATATTGGATATCAGCAAAAAAAATCTGTATCAACAATTCAAGAAAATATTAGTGTTCAATTATTTAAGGGTGAATTTGTAGGTATTTTAGGTAAAAATGGTATTGGTAAATCTACGTTATTAAGAACACTAACAGGGGTGCAAGATGCAATTTCAGGAGAGGTGTTCATTCAGGGAAAAAGTATCCAATCATACAACCTCAAAGAACTGTCTAGCCTAATTAGCCTAGTGCTTACAGAACGTCTACCTGAGAGTCAATTAACTGTCTATGAACTAGTTGCTTTAGGAAGACAACCTTACACAAATTGGATTGGAAGATTAGGGAAAAAAGATATCGACCAAATTAAATGGGCTTTAGAACAAACAGAAACGCTATCACTTGCCAACAGATATTTTAATGAATTAAGTGATGGGCAATTGCAACGTGTTTTGATAGCTAGAGCATTGGCTCAAGATACCCAAATTATCCTATTAGATGAACCTACAGCTCATCTAGACATGCATCATACTATCAAAATCTTTAAACTACTAAAAAAACTTTCAAAAGAAACGAATAAAACAATTATCACAACTACTCACGAAGTAAATTTAGCGATCAATTCTGCTGATCAACTTATTTTATTGACTGATAAAGAAGTAGTAGCTGGAAATAAAAAAACACTTATTGAAAGAAATTCATTTGATCATCTATTTTCATCTGAAATTGTAAACTTTAATGAAAAATTAGAGCAATTTATCATAACAAAAGAGTCATAATTTTCCAGATCGTTGATTTATCAACTAATGTAAAATTTTGAAAAGTAATTCTTTTAAAATATCTCTATGAGTTTGACTAGCTCCTACTCCTTTACTTTTTACGTCAGCGTCTCTTAACATTGAGATAACTTGAGCTACCTTTCGCATTGGGTAGTTCCGGGCAGCAGTTACATAATCTGTTACAAAAAAAGGTCTAATGCCTAAAGATTTAGCTACCTTATCTCTAGATTTATTTGTTAATCCATGATAAATTAAGAGTTGAGTAAAAAAACTATTTAATAAAGAAATAGTCATTACTAGTGGATTACTCTTAGGATTTTGCGCAAAATACTGTATGATTTGATTGGCTTTTAAAATATTTTTCTCACCTACAGCTTTACGTAACTCAAAATTATTAAAGTCTTTAGATATTCCAATGTTATCCTCTATGTGTTCAGGAGTAATAATAGTATTTTGAGGAAAAATAGTAATAAGTTTTTCTAACTCATTATTAATCTTACTTAAATCTGTTCCTAAAAAATCTACCAACATTTGAGCTGCTTTTGGTTCTA
>Ga0233426_10000518_pt1 | contig 40987 bp, 73 predicted proteins | sample SI_118_April2016_6_FD_179875 | JGI IMG/M metagenome (GOLD analysis project Ga0233426, IMG submission 179875) | Seawater microbial communities from Saanich Inlet, British Columbia, Canada - SI_118_April2016_10_MG | ecosystem: Environmental > Aquatic > Marine > Inlet | place: Canada: British... | reverse complement strand
GGCGACGGCTTTTCGGTTGACCGAGACATGAATGCCGCCCGAAATATATTAATTAAACAGTTAACAAGGTAGCTTGGACCTTAATCATAACAGCAAATGTTGCGTTTGTTGCGATTTTAATCAAGAGTCCATTACCTATGAGGAGTCAATAGAGCGTTATTGGTTCGATAAAAAAAACGACGAAGAAGCCGCGGAATTGATCCGATCACAAGACCGCTCAAAAAACGGTGACTATGATTTTTATTAAACCGCGATTCCGGTTCATTTCTTAATAAGGTGCCCTCATGAGCATTGATAAAAAATTTAAAATTTTAGCGGTCAACCCGATCACCGGCAGTGTCCATACGGACGAAACCGCGTTATTGCTGTGTGCCAAAGACAAGGCGACCCCGGTCGCGTTGGAAGCATATTTGGCGGAATGTAAACGCCTTGGCGCGGGTGAGCCGCAACTTAAAAGTGTTGCCTTGTTGATCGAGCGGGTCAAAGCGTATCAAGCCGAAAACCCGACGAAGATCGCAGATGTCTCAGAGCAAGAAGCGGGTACGCTGTTAACCTAGATAAAATTTCTTTCATTCACCACTAACGGGCTTTATCATGAAAAATATCCTCATTTTTGAAGATGGGAAAGGCGCGCGCGGTAGCCGTGCCGTCTTAGTAAAACGGGGCAACAAACGGGTACTGATCACCTTTGGGAAATATGATCACGTCATCGGGAAAGACGTGGTTGTCACCGAATGGTTTAGGTTATTCATCCCCAGCTATGTGTCAAACAAAAAAAACCACAAGCACAACAATGCCCGTAAAAAAGCAGACTATATTCACGTAGAAACGAATAAATCCTACAATGACGAGAATCAAACGCAAGCGTATAAAAGTGCTCTACAAGAAAATTTCTCTGCGGCGTACATCCAAGAACTCTTTAGCGAAGAACAGCCCCTTCACTCGAAGGTCAAGGCAGACGACACCTCACCCTTTGAAGCGGGCGAGTTGTATGAGCACAGAGAAGACATTGAAGCCCGCCTTGAGATTATTGACGATCTCCTTGACGATACATCATGGCAGAACCAAACGGCCTTGAAAGAGGAGCAAAATGCCTTAGAAGACGAGCTCAATGAACGTGATAAAGCGGAAGATGCGCAAACGGCCGAGCTCAATGCAAACCGATACGGCTAGCAAAGTAATGGTGCGGGGTTCTTTTAAAGATCCCTTGCGCATTTTTAATGCGCAGTGCGCTTGAAAACAATTGACTTGACGATCTCGCTTGTGATATGATCACCTTATAGAAAACGCGCGGTTTACCACGCGACATCACCCGACCCTCTCCGACTGCCCCTGAGTCCGATGTGGCGAAACCAAGGAAGCAACATGACAATAACAAACCATTTGATGATTGAAGGCATGGACGGTGCCGGTAAAGGCGGATTATCTCGTCGGTTGCTGGCCCATTACCGGCTCATGTATGGCGAAAGCAATGTACTCATCGTCCGGGAGCCCGGCGGTACACCTATGGGTGAAGAAGTGCGTGATTTAATGAAATACGGATACCGCGGCGACAAGCCCAGTGATAGAACTCGTCTATTAGGGATGTATTTATCCCGTTACCATTTAAACGAAACCGTTATATTGCCGGCACTCGAGGCGGGTAAAATGGTGATCCATGATCGGGGAGATCCCTCATCTTTTGCCTACCAAGTTTTTGGGCATGGCGAGCGTCGACTGCGTCTCTTTAAAGAGCTGATCGCGGGCGGCGACGAGATCCCGTACCGTACCTTGTTTTTAGACGTGGGTTACAAAACATCCTTGGCTCGACGTGACAAACGTGACTGCATGGATGACATTGAAACCGAAAATAACAGCGAAGAAAAGTTTAACCATATCCGCGCGGGTTACCGCCACTACTTTGACAATTACCTTGCCGACGTCCACATTATTGATACTAACGCATTAACGGAAGAAGAAGTGTTCGAGCAAGCCTTAGTGGCACTAGGACTAACGAAACAATCGCCAATAGCCGCGGCTGGGTAGATAGACAAGCGCACAGGCTTCCTTTTCGCACGTAGAGCCAAAAAACATGACAAGTGATTCATCACGTACGCCAAGTGCCCAAGCATTATCTGTTGGGCTGCAAGCGCATTTTAGTCTTGCACAATTGACCGATCATCTCGTTGATCACGATCCATTATTGCTCTTATCCTTAGCCAAATTAGATCCGTTGCCGGCCTTTGTTTGTGACTATTTTCAAGCGATCGCCACCGAAAACAATCGGATCGAGGCGCTTATGGTTACTCCACACACCACGAGCGCTTTACTGCATCAATTACCGATGGAACCCGGTGTTAACCCGGCTATTTTCAACGTCGTTGCCCACAGCAAACTACCGGGCATTAGCCGCTTTTTAACCTTACCCGGCGTCTCCTGTTCGGCGTTAACCCAGTTTGTCAACACCCATACCTTTGAGGGACGCACCTTCAGCCAGGTGGCGCAACACCCCAATGCATCGGCGGGCTTGTTGAGTCAATTGCTGCAGTACAATGACAGCCGCGTCTGGATGGCAGTGAGTCAGCATGCGCACGCAGATCTGGCGACCCTAGCGCGTATCGACGCGTTGCCCGTTGAACATATTTTTAACAATGTTTTACCGCCCGCCTCTTGGGCATCTCGACAAGGCTATGATGATGAAGTCGCCCATCGGGATAGCCGAGCGCCCATCCGTTGGTTGAACCTTGCCAATAACCCAAATCTTGATCACTGCCTGGGCCACGATATTTTTTTTCGCGATCTCGACGGCGATTGCCGGGTGGCGTTAGCCCGTAACCCCAACCTCGATCCTTTACGCGTCTTGTCTTGGTTACAAACCCCCGACCTCCCGCATGGCAGCGAGGTGAAAGCGGCACAAACCATGGTGCGTACCCTTGATGCGCTCAGTGATCGTTTTCGAGATGAGCCCGAAAAATACAGCCCGCTGGTGCAATGTCGCGCTTCAATACGCACCCTGCACCGTTACGGCTACCAGCTAAAACAAATTGCCCCGCTGCGTAAATTAAAGCAAGCGATCCGGATCTTAATAGGCTCCGCGCACAAAGAAGAAGTGGCGTTTATTCAAAAAGGCTTGATTGTTTCCGCTGCGCTTTGTCTCGATGCGTTGTCGGCGTTGCAGGGCATGCATACTCGCCAGCAAAAGCTGGATCGCCATGGTTATCTCGCACAATTAGCGTCGCTCAATCAACAGCAGGTGGATGGTAATGCCTTAAATGTACCGAGCACCTCACTGACCGCCGCTTTTACCTTGTTGGGCGAGTCAGGGGTCGTCGCGTTAACCCAGCACCAAACGCACCAGCAGGCCTGTGATAGCTTGCATGCCTTGAGTAATATCGTCAACAATCCCAAGCACGACGCCCCCACACAAGCAAAACAGGGCGCTTTGATCAAGCGGCAGATCGCAAAATCATTAAAAGACACCTGTAACATTGCCCAAAACGATCGACATCGCTTTGCCTATGGCATTTTCTTTCATGATTATTTAATGAATAAAGAGCGGCGTAGCAAGCGGGCCTTAAAAAACGAGCCGGTTTTTTACCAAGCACGTTTTCGCCCGTTAATTGATCAGTTTAATGCAGAGTTACAACAGCACCCCACCCATAAAAACCTGCAAGTCTACTTGCCAGAAAATGCACGGGATCTCCGTAACATCGGTCAGCGTCAACGTCATTGTATTGGTGGCGATTTTTATGCCAAAAATTGCCTGGATGGGCGTGATATTGTGTTTGCCACGACACAAGACACCTACCTTAAACGCGGACACACCTTTCAATTTGACAGTCAAACGGGGGAGTTGTTACAGACCGAAGGGTTTGCGCGGGTGGCGACACCTCCGGAGATGATCGCCTTGGCATTATCGTGGGTAAAACGTCTACTGGCGCATTCACCTGCTCACTACAACACCTAGGCCGCTTGGTAGTCGATCAAAATAGGCTCGGGTAAACGGCGACACGCATGTCTTATGGTATTCGCAATACTGACCCAACAGCCATTGGCAAAGCCAGCACCGATCCGGGGAATGGTCAATTGACGCCCCGGGAAATCTCGGGCTATTTGTTCAAACACCTTTCTGATCGCCTCATAATCCGCATAAAGCACCTCGGGATCACGCCCCCAATAACGTTGCGTGTACGCATTGATGATCAATACGGGCTTGCCATTGCGCGTGCATTGCGCGAGGGTGTATGTGCCTAGTTTTTTAGCATCGCCTTTTTTTGTGGCATGATCGGCGGCTTTTGCTTCGGGAAACGCCTTGAATAATTGCTCGGCCAACCCGGCACCGTTGGTGCATTGACAACTTAACCCTTGCACTACGATCTCCACTTCACCGCGACTGGCCATAGCCACGATATCACCGTATTGTCGCGTGGTAAAACCGACATGGCTATCGAGCGCTTCATCCACGAGTGCACGTGGATCGAAATCATAGGCAGTGATAGCCTCGTTGGCAATATTGGCCACCCAGTCTTCGATTCGTTGACGGTGCGGCGGATGGTTGAGGTTAAACACTTCTACGCCATAGTGATCGCCAATGCGGATCGCTTGGCCGGTGCCGCCGGTCTTTTGACTGGTCTGTCTTGCCGTATAGGCCGCATCTGAGGTGAGACCTAATACAAAGTGTACGGGTGTATTGAGATCTTCGCCCAACACCTGATTGGCATTGCGTGACATCAACAGTTTCGCGCGCGGAGGAAGCTTAAGCCAATAGGGATGGAAAGGCGCAGTGACCGCTGCCGCACGCTCGATAATATCATTGTTACGTAGTAAATAACCGGAGCTATTGGGTCTACCCGAAAACCCCGCCCAAGGGAGAAAACATCGCATCACGTGGGCGTATTCTCCAGGGGGAAGGTTGAGACGTTTAGCGAGAAAGTCATAGGCTGTTTTTGCGCCAAATTCAAACGCCGTATCGGAGCCGTTTGCCCCGCCCGTATTGACCTTGTAACCGGCCAAGACCAAGCAAAAGCCAACTTTCATTAAAAACCGCGCTTCATGACGGGTGATGGCGCGACTCCCGACACCAGCAAAGGCTTTTATGATCTGGTCAAGAACGGTTTCATCTAAAATAATCATACAGTAACCTGTGTTTTTGTCGGGTTATATTGTACGACTATTTTATCACATTTTGACTATCGATGTAGAAAAAACATCCCATAATAACGTTTTTTATCGGTGTTTTTTTACCGGTATTCTGCCAGCGGTTTCGTCAACGTATGGGTGCTCTCTCCGTCTTTTAGCACATGTAAATGTCGCATCGCTTGTCGCTGCTGTTTCGTGAGGGCGCCGACTTGTTCATCGGTAATGGGGCGCAAACAGTTTACACACCAACCCGGGGTAATGATCGGGGCACCTATCCCTGATAATGTATAGGCTAACGGCTTTTCGCAACTACAACGGATCCCTAATTTATGCTTACAAGAAGCAAGCTTTAACGAGAAGTCATTCATACTAAGAAGTTCCTTCTTTTTGCGCCAAAATGTCAAATTCATGGGCGGTAAGGTAAAGTTGATCTTTGGCTTTGTCGAGAGATGCTTGGTTGGGGTTGGTTTGCCCTAACGCCATTAAGGTAAACGCGGCGTTGTAACATTGCTGATAGTTGCGTCGATGTTCCTTAACACGTTGTTGGGTGCGGCGTTTCTCGATATGCTTTTTTAAATACGCCTGCAGGCGATGTAACCATAAAGAATATTTCATATTAGGCCTCGTAAACATTAGGGGTGGTTGACACATCGGCCGCCATTAACTGAGAGGCATCTGTGGCATGGGGCGTCTGGATCGCTTGGGCAAAACATGCCAGCTGGGCGCGGATCTGCGGATTGCGTTGAGTGGCACGGTGGATCCGTTTCGCCCGGTCTTTTACGCGGAGCAAGGTGGCGTCGTCAAAGCGCATGCGTTCTCCTGTCGTTTGGGCGATCTAAGCGGGCTTCTCCGTACACATAAACCCCATCAACAAAATGCAGCGGAGTACGGGCACCCATCGGGTTACCGCCACGGGGACAACGGATCATGCCATGGCTTTCACCAATGGGTGATGACGACTGTAACGCCCTGGACCATTGCAAAATTTTGATCCCAAAAACCAATAACGCTAAACCAATAATTAAGAGCAATAAATCGATCATAGGATCACCTTAAGTAACAAACCGCACCCCTTTATCATAACCGATCTTAGGGTTTTTGTCACCGGATTTATTAGAAGGTAGATTCTTGTCGGTTATCCTGCGAATGACTGGCGATCATCGCTAACGTCGCCTTATCAATCGATGATTCCATTGACTCGGCTAATTGTGTAAGTGATAAGCTCGGCTCGTGTTGTTGGTCTACCAGAGGCAAGACATTGAGGGTGGGTGAGCGTCGAGGCTTATGCGTGGGTTGAGAAAAAAAATAGCGTGTGATCATATCAAACATGCGGTAACTCCCTTACCTAATAGAACTCTTATTGTAACCGATCTCAAGCAAATAAAGCGTTTATTGTTGAGGCGCCTGAGTTCGCTTTTTTTATTTGTCCCACCGGTGCTTTTAAATAATTTTGTGTTAACATGACATTACTTATGTCTGATCATCTACAAGGAATGTTATGTCTCTTGCCATTGCGGTTGAATCCGCCAACTTACCGTTACCCGAACGCCGTCTTTTCGCGGCCGATCCGAAGACAACTTGCGCCGATCTTGAGATTTTAATGCGCGACTATGATCACCAAATCCGCGCCGCGGTTGCCCAACATCGCAACAGCACCTCTGACATGCTTCGCCAGCTGGCACAAGATCCTGAGCTAGACGTCGCCAAAGCGGCCAACGCCAACCCGAACAAGAGTCCGTACATTTTTCCTAAGGCACGCTCATGAACTGGGATGACTGCGTTGAACTGGTGCGCTTAAGTAACCAAAGCGATCCGGGTTTTTTTGATTTTGTGCTGGCACACCTTGATGATATTGACGGTCAATCACTCCACATGATCATCAACGGGGTTACCTTAACGCCCGACAACGTCCGAGAACACCTCGACTTTTTCGAGAGACTGACAACGCACTTAGACACCACTACCTTTCCTATTGATTTTCGCACGTGTTTTCGCCTTAACTTTCTGAACAGCTTATTGGTCGATGCCCGTAAAGTCCTCGTTGAACCGCCGAAATAAATAACTATTGCGCTGTGCGCATGGGGGTGGTATGCTATCTCCCTGTTTCATTACGCGACATTTTTCATGAAAAAAACAATACTTGAACTCACCTCTATTTCAAATGGCACATTAACGACTAGTTGCCGTCAATCAGCTGTTTTTAGCAAACTCCACAATAGCTTTGACGAGCTTGATCTGGTACGTGAAGCATGGCGTGCGTTTTTACGCTCGCCACACACGTTTTCGGCGAAGTACCCCGACTGGGTGTCCGCTTGGGAAGCGTTTGTACGTTTTTCTCAAACAAATGCCATCACATTAGCCCGCAACGCTTTACTTATTGATGGATACACCCAGATCCCAGTGCGTTCATTGACCTCTAGCACCTTGGTGTTAAAGCCATTACCCTTTGAGCGATTTTCCCGTCAAGAAAGCACCGTTTTACTATGGAATGATGGGCGAATGACTTTGAATAAAAAGGAAATTTATGCCGTTGTGTATTTGAGTGAACAGGGACTCTTATTCGCCTCTAAAAAATCTGTCGCTTAACACCTATGGACTCATCTACTTTCTTCAAAATTATTTAAACCTATTATTCCTTATGCTCTGCATGTGATTTTATTTGGCGTCATGTTTTATCCAAGATAAACTCCACTACATCATGGATGCGTGGGGTTTATAGAGAGCACCGTAAAAAAACTTGTAAAAAAACAACGCCCCATCGCCCACTATTAACTGGTTGTTTGTTTTTTTACACCTAAATCGGTATAACAAATAACAACCATCACCGTTTTGTGGGTATTGCACTTGCGCACTACGCAAATCTATGGGATAATAACAACACTTAACAAATACCACAGGACAACAACCATGAGCACATTAACCCTTGGCCTATCCACGACCTACGACTCCTGGGTCAGCGGTGATCGACCGTCGTTATCCTTAGAGAAAAACAACCTCGGTCATCTCCAAGTTGGCTTAAAAGATGAGGATTTTTTTGTGTTATCACAAGCCACGGCGGTTGATTTGTTGCACTACCTTACCCTGTCGGGTAAAACCAATTTTTCAACGGTCACCACAAATATCGAAAAGCACGATAACTTTCATAATGAGCAATGTTGGTCATCACTGCGACACGTAACATGGGAAGTCTTTGTCGATCATAACAATGAGAAAGAAATGATGGAGTTGATCGTTTTTCCCGCGCAGTACAACGAAGATTGCAACAGCCGAGAGGTGCGATTCCTAAAGCACGACTTTATCGCTATTTTAAGCCATTTTACGCAATAGTACCGGAGTAGTAACCTATGGATTACACTGCAATCTCTATCTTCTGCCTGATCCCGTTGGGATTTGGCTTTCTTAACGAGTACAGTAGAGCCAACAATATCAAAAAGGCCACCAATGCGATCCGCAAACGCGCCAACGACTTGTACCAAGCGGATCTGATCTCTCGTGGGGTAGATATCAGCCTATTGCCCACCGAAAGTGAGGAGTAAATGAAAATACGTCGAGAGCAACAAACGATACGTGGCCTATTAGCCTTGTTGATCAGTATTTTTCTGTTCAACGCGATCCCAACGTTCAATGCCTTTTATGAGGCACACTTTACCTACCCAGTGAGTACATTGGATTTTTTACTGTCCGGGGTTTTCATTTATGTCCTCGTTTTTTCATTTATGTCCGCCGCAGCCTTTATTCACTTATGTCCGCCGCAGCCTTTATTCACTTATGGTGCGCGCTGTTCGATCGCCCGCTTTCGCTTGACCATTAACCATTTTTATACGGGAGTACACCCATGATCTCATTAACACACACGCAATATGATTTAGGTACGTTAATTGGTAACATTCAAAGTTCACACGAAAGCCCTGAAGCGCTGTGGCAAGCCATCGTTGCGTTGGCAGAAGAGCACACCAACAGTGTTGACGGATGGTGTGCTTACCTTGAAGCCGCCCGTGACGCGGGGCTAGACGGTGAACTTGCCGTCAATAACAGTGACCCGGTCAATGTTATTATCGACGACGGGGATGGTGACGAAGCACGGACGGTCAGCCAAGCCTTACTCAACGATCACAATTTTGTCGGCTGGTGGCTCAAGCATAATTTAGATGGAGACACATTATGCCTTCATGAACAAGGCGTCGTAACCCTTGATCCCATGACGTTAATCGAGCCCGACGTGAACCCGGAAAGTGATCACGCGGCGCAGGCCTATTTTTATACGCCAGCGGCGGAGAGCTCGGACTACACAGACGACGAATAACCGCAATAAAAAATAGACACCCCTTCTTTTGTATGGTACATTAACCATAACAGTACGAGACCCAACCCACCACAGTTGACGGATCGTATTGGGGGGAGCGCCGCTTCCCTTGGCGATGCACACAAGCCCTAGGCTTGGCTAGAATGAAGACCCGTTAACCGTACTACTCATTAACTTTTTTGTTCATGTGTCGGATCGTTTAATCGTGCATCACAGATCCATGAACTAGACAAAAAGGTTTGAGTTATGAATGCACAATTACCCCTATGGACAGTCACGTCCACGCAAGACATTGACGCACGTTGGGCACAACTGGCCGACGCTTTCAAAAAACACTTTCAATACGCCCCTAAGAAACGCGCCAAAGGCCGTGATCTCGTGTGTGAGCTTGCTGGCATGCCCGGTGGTTACCAACAATTTTTGGGTCGAGAAAGAAACACCCGCCCGGATGATGATCCGGCGCTTATTCGCCAATGTCTGGCTTTTTTTGGCGACACCTGCTCGGAATTAATTTACAGCCACGACAAACAGGCGCTTGAAGCCTTTGCGGAAGGGGTTAATCGTGTCAATGATAGCAGCATTGGCGTCGAAACCAGTTTTATCAGCCACCCGCAGTACGGTTACCTGGCCGGACTGTGTGACGATGATGCGGTAAATATCAGCACCGTAGACGATCTATCTTTCACTTCACTAGACGTTTACTTGCCGACATTACGGGTGGTGATCCCCATTGAGCAGGTCAACCCACCTGCACCGCAGAATGAGGTCTTCGAGCCCCAGTCGTTAGTGAAGGAGGTGGCCGAATTGAATCAGAGGGGTTATGGCAGTAAACGCGATTTAACACACCTCACCAGCCCGGACGGTTTTCGACAGGCACAAGCGCTGTTTATTTCCGGTAGCGGGTATCGTACCCTTGCAGAAAGACTCTGGCATGATAGTGAAATGTACACCTTATCGTGCGCCACCACCGATCTGATGACTACGGGCTTACTTATTGAGCACATAAAAGGCTTTAAACTGCTTCTTCGCGATCCCGTATTGTCGGCCTGTGCACAAACACAACTTGGCCACCTGAATACGTGGTATTTAGAGCACACAAGTCGCCTACATCGCGAATTAGATGATCTGTTAGATATCCGAGACAATGAAAACAATGAGACCATGCATGAGGATCAAGATGAAGCGATCACGGACTGTCGACGGGCAATCAATATCATGAACACCCTGTAACGGGGTGAGCCACGGGTAAACGAAAAAGCGATCAATAGATCGCTTTTTTTACGTCTGTCTTTTAGTCACTTTTATGCGTCAGTGACAATTAATCGTTGACAAAGAAGCAAAATATTGAGATACTAACACCGCTATAACGACTTACCGTAATTGGCGGTAAGGATAACGCAAGACTGTTCGAGTCTGCCGCCCGCATAGACGGCAAAACGAGGCACTATCAGAACACCACCCCATGATAAACATTTAACCGATGTTGCATGACGGAGAACAGAGCGGGCACCTTAACATGCAACCACTGGAGAAAATGTTATGTCAACGATCACAGAAAGTTTCACCCCAGAGCAGATCCTTTTTATCGAAAGCCGTGTTTTTGATACCCTTAGCCAACATTTTGACTATACCCTAGGGACACCCAAACGTCGTGCCTGCCTGGCAAAAGCGTTTGAAGCGAGTAATTTTGATGCCTTGTTACAGCGCGCCAAGACAACCTCCCCGAAAATGATTAATCCCGGCGCCGCGTTAGCATCAGCGTTCCCTGAAATGCGCAAGTCCGTGGGCTTAAATACTGTCCACCTGAGTGCTAGCGATATGATTTTATTACAAGCGAGACATGATGACGAGGATGACAATCTCGTGATGGCTCGTGAAACCGGATTTACCCTAATTTTATCCATTAACGATGATGATCCGCTTGTTTTTGATGAGCGTAACCTTGACGTTCATCTCTCCGCTGCTGCGCACCAGATCTTACGAGATGCCTTCGCCGCTGGAGCACGTTTGGTGGAGTTCGATCAAGAAATTGAGCTAAGTGAGTACTACCCAGATATGCAAGCGGACAACCCGAACGACAACTGCCTTAAAGGCATGCGGTGTCCGTCCTGTGGCGAGTTTGGTGCATTCTCCATCGAAACCGAAGGTGTTGATCCTGAGTCCACGTTTGCTCTGAGTCAAGGGCAAATTCAGGCTCAACTCGCGAGCGGCGAACTGGCTATTACGCGTTATATGACGACATGGTTCGATGATGGCTCACAAGAAACTGCGGGGGACACGGACTTTGTCGCCGACGGCGCATGCCAATGTGTTCACTGTCAACACGAAGGCGTCTTAGCGCAATTCGTTGACGTTGTCTAGAAAATAACGAGCACGACGCAACCAAAAATATTGCGTTGTGCGCAAACTGTGTTATAATAAAAACACATTCAATCGCTAATATCCTTTTACGTAAAAGTGAGACTAAAATGACAAAATCAATTACACCAACAGTAAATAAAGCAAAAGATTTAGGTGCTATTTTTTTTCATATAGCGTTCTTTGCATCCTTAGCTGTCGGCGCGGGCGTAATTTCAGGTGTTCTTTATTCCGCCGAAGTTGGACGTGTCGAAATAATGAAAACCCGACAAGCCGAAGTGGCTTTCTTGAACAGCATGCAACAGATACAGCACCTGAGCCAACTACCCCAAGTTCGCACCTTGTTAACCAACAGTGAGCAAGACGGATTATCGGCTTTGCGTGGCCATGGTGGGTTCGACACCGCTCGATTAAGCTACAGTATTAAAACGCTATCACCGGGTGTGACGTTAAGTCATCCGCGTAACGACACATCACCGCTGTCTAGCCCCGCATTATTAGTGCTCCTGGATGAATTACTCGCCCATCACCTGCCGCGATGGGAAAAATATACCGAGGACGAACAAGCCCGCGAAAATGCCCGTGTCATGACGGCTATCACCCAGTAGCGTTTCTCGACGTAGTACGCGACAAAAACTTTAAAAAAGAGTGTTTGCCATGATGATAAAAAAGATAATGAGTCTTACATTGAACAAGATCCTTTTAGGGGAGGGCTGATCATCGCCTCATTCATGTTTATGACGTTAATTTACAACGGCATTCAGACGGGTACGCAACGCTTAATCGTCCAAAAAACGCAAGCTGATTTTACACGTAGTTTCGAGAAAATCGATCATTTACTCAATGTTCTTCCGGGTCGAACACTGCTGGCGGATCGCCCGGAAGATCAACGTTTACAGCAATCTCTCAACCACCGCCGCTCGACGAGCCCCACGACCGAGCGCTAGCCCTTGTTTTACGGGACTTTTGAAAAAAAAGTAAAATAAATCATCTTTTAGCTTGCTCAATGCGCATTGGGATGTTAAGCTTGTCACAATTGGATCGGAAAAGGATCCATAGCTGACCGGTGACTTACTGGTACCTGGTACCCGTCACGGTTTTTCGAACAAACCCCCACAACCAAAATGAGAATACATTATGTCTAATACAACGACTCCCCTAGAACTTGGTGCAGCCGGCTTTGTTGCGAATTATTTAAAAGAAAAAGGGATCTCTCCCTCCTGTGCTTCTCGGGATCTCGAGGTGAACCAGTCGACCGTTAAACGGTTGGTTGAAGGCGCCGCATTGACCACGAGCATGGCGGTCAAGTTATTCACCGCGTATAAGATTTCGCCGAAAAAACTATTTGATCTCGAGTCAAAACGCTTAACCGCGGAAACGAAAGCTTTGCTCGCAGAAAACGCGTAATGCACGTTTGGTTGATCGAAAAATCATCCATGCCCGGCAGTCAGTTGCTCGAGAAGGCTTATGCCGAGCAGGGCGCTGCCCAGCTGGTGTGAAGAGCTCAACGAAGAATTCGACTCGTTTTCACCGGTTGAAGGTACCGGCGAAGTGAGTAATGATCAACGGGTGATCGTGGATAACACCGTTTACGACTTTGATCGCCAAACCCTGCAAGCAAAACATTGCACCCGTGCCCTGGCGAAACTCTCGGATGAGGAAGTCAGTGCACTGGGATTAACCCGCCTGGCTAACCAATACGGGTTACCGGTGTGAGTGCAAAAAAAAGCCAACGGATGTTGGTTTTTTTATACTTGAAATAAACAACTTGCGCAATGCGCATAAGGGTGCTATATTATTCGTACAAATAATCACCAAGAGAGCTCTATCATGATCACCGCCAAAAACGCCTTGTCCAGACTTGAACTGTTAGCCCAAGCACATACCGCCTTTAGCACAACTGCATCAGCACACACTGCCTTGATCCCGGCGTCGGCGCAGGCTACTAAGTGCATCGAGACGGTTAAACACCTGTGTCTGTTATGTCATGAGGCGATCACGGCGATCACCGAAGACAATGAAGAGGGCTCGCCAGCGCTTCATGCACAACTTTACGCTGATCCTTTAGTGCTCACACTGATCGGCACGGCGGATGCGCCGGTGGAATATGCTTACCCTCGCTATCAAGAAGAAGATTTCTTTGAATTTTACGACGACGCCAGTCTTGAAGAAGGTTATGAGCGTGTCATGGCGATCTTAATTGATCATTTGGCTTCCGTGTTGTTTCTTCGCACCGACAGTCTCGATAGCCAAGAAAAACAACGTATAGAGAGCAACAATGATCAGTTCAATGACGGCGACGTTGAGGTCACCGATTGTTTTAGCGCGCATGGCACGAGCATACATGATCCAAGTACCGAAGAGTCCGGCGTCGACGATATCGACTCATTAGACTATTACGGCGCGAGTTATGCCTTATGGTATTACCAACCGTATTTCATTGAACAAGGGGACATCGTGAACCTTGATGAAGGTTACGCGCTTTGAGTGATACCTTGCCTTGCTGGACGGGTGATAACATGACCGAGGTGGTGTCCTTTATTGGACACGACGCCTGCTGGCACAAACACGGCGTATTGATCGTACAAAATGCGCGTTCATTGGTCTTTTTGTCAAAAGACAGTGCCTTGAAAAAAGCCCCTGATGGGACGTTAATGGGCAATGTGTCATGGGTGGCTCTGCCGATAGCGGTACGAAACACCCTGAAAAACTTACCTAAACGTGCACAGCGGTTGATAGATAAAGCGCCCATTGCACAATAAATAAGCACTCGAACATCCAGATCAAAAAAGCCGTTCATTGGAAGGTTTTTTGCCGTAAAAATGTGATACGTTCATTCATACAATAGGAATGTTAATGAGTTAACGCATGAAAAAAGCAAAACAGATCAACACCCCCCTTGCCCGCTTGGCAACATCATTATCGTGGACAACCTGCACCGAGCTCCTTGCTAATCACCCACGTCGAGGAGAAATCGCCGCCGTATTGTTTCCCTGCCCCTTTGGTGAGCACCCCGATCCCCTGTCGTCGTTAATACGTGAGCCCATCGATGGCTATAAACATCTCCCAGATACCGAACACCCGCTTGCGCTATGCGCATAAGTAAAGTATACTAGGGTTATTAATCACCCTTGGACGACACACATGCCTGGATTTACCGAAAAAAGCATTTTATTGATGGACATCAACTCGCACATTCACCGAGCTTACCATGGCGCTCTCCGCCAAGAGCTGGAGAAACGCCCAGGCGCGTACCATAACGGTAAACCGGTCTATGCCATCAAAGAAGCCTTGCGCCTCATTGAAAACGACATTCGTTACCTTGGAGTGTCGGTGGATTACATTGCCTGTATACTTGATAGCGAAGCCAAAAACTTTCGTTATGACATTTACCCCGAGTATAAAGCCAATCGTCCACCCAGTGATGCAGAATTTAATTTTATGCGTAACTGCATTTTCAAATTATTGTTCTTGAAGGGCTACTTTTTATTGCGCGAAGACGGCGTCGAAGCGGATGATGTCATTGCGGCCATGGCGCTCCAAGCACAGGCGATTGGCTTAAATGTTTACATCAGCACCGGCGATAAAGACTTTTATCAATTGATCGGGCGGGGTTTGAGCGTTTACAACGGCAAGCTTCGCAAGCACTTTACCGCAGAAACCGTCAAAGAAAAATTTAACATTGAGCCGCACCAAATGCTCGATTACCTGACGTTATGTGGCGACGAGCCGGATAACATTATCGGGGTGCCTAAATGTGGCGCTAAAACCGCGGCGGCGTTACTGGCCAACCATACCTTAGATCAATTACTGGACGATCCCACGTTACTGGAGGGGATCAAGTTCACCAACCGTCCGGTGATCACGGATTACATTCGCGAGCAAGCCGAAAGTTTACGTTTTATGCGGGATCTGATGGACTTGAGAAAGCCCCACTGGCCGATCCGCGATGACATTGCCTTAGTGTCGATGATCAAACGAGCACCGGATACGGAGGCCATCAATCGCGCCTTTGCGACCTTGGGGTTGCGACCATGAGCCAGCGACGCATAAAAGTTGGTGAGCAGACGGACTTGTCCCCCTTTCATTGGGTTCGCCGTGCGGCGATCCTGACGTTTACCGCGACGTATCTCAATACGGAAGGCGCTCCCGTCTCTGAAACGTTCCGAGAGTTCGAAACGGCCATCATTTGGGCAAATAAAAAACGCGCCGACGTCATCCGCGCTGAAAAAGCACCGACAAACACCGCGTCTATTCACCGTTTTACCGTCAGCTATCATGACGGGGTCGAATGGAAATGGGTATCATTCGATATGCTTGCCATGGATGAAGCGCAAGTGCGAGCGTATGTTGACGACAAGCGGAGTCCAGAGTGTCGTACCACGCCACACCGTATCGAGGGTGATCCACTGGACTCACTCACCATTGAAAATCAAGGCGCGGTCTCCTTACCCCTGGAATTGACCTAAAAACCGCGGCGTAGGGCTCTAACGCCGCCGCCAAAAAAAAGACGCAAGCACCGAAGTGTTTGCGTCTTTTTTTGTGGTTTACGTTTACCTTGGTTATTTAAGAGAAAACTGCGTTGTGCGGGTGCGTTCGAGTAACGCAGAGCCGCATGACGCGTTAGATCGCTTTGATCACCTTGACGACTTCGTCGGCACTTAGCTTGCGCAAGTACGCTATTACCGCTTTACGGGTCAGCTCAGGATTGTCGGCTTTGGTGGGCTTTTCTTTTTCCTCAAGACTCACCGGCAGCGCGCCATAGGCAACACGATATTGCGACGCTTGTTTTGGGCTCAGTTTTTTCGCATTATGCGCGATGTTCGCTTGGTAAGCCGCGCCGCGTAATTTGGTCTTTTCAAAGACGATCGCGATCTGTTTTTTCGACAAGTAACGCGGGACAGTGGACGAACTGTTGGCGTTCTTTTTGGGATCTAATGCCAGGTAAAGCGTTCGTTCACTGAGCAGTTTCGCCAACAACTCTGGACGATTAAAGTAAGGCGTTCCGTACAGCTCAAGTAATTTACCCATGGTACTGTCGGTTAAACGCGGATCGGTTAAGGCCATGCGATCGAAATAGTCCCCATTCTGGCGCGAGCTCGTTAAGGGCGACTGTAAATAAAGGGCTTTAACGAGGATGTTGATCAACACGGATGGCGTGTTGGGGTGCTTAAAAAAACCGCCTAATTCCTGTACACAAAAATCAGCGAAATACAGGAACGTTTTCTCGTTGAACTTGCGCGCTTTCAAGGCCGGTAGCATGGTGTACAACGCTGTTAACATTTCACCGGTTAACGCGGGGTTTTTCAACAGTGGACGAAGGGCATCGAACCGCAAACTGCTATTTTCATCCTTATCCAAGTAAGCAAGGACATGCGTTAATAACGCGCCCTCGGCGCGGAGCCACAAGGCTTTAAACGCGTTAGGGTTCATGAACTCAAAGAGCGCTACCCCATTTTTGTCCAGATCATGCAATAAGTCGTCATCATTTAACTCGTTCACTTTTGCTGTCATTATCATTATTCCGGTTGTGTTGTGTATGGGGACATCATAACCAATACGCGAGAATAAAACAAGCAATTATTGCATCGCACGCATAGTTATGTCATAGTAAACATCTTCGCGGGGCTTGCCCGGCTAACCAAAACAACACGGAGAGAATACATGAGAGCTCTTACATTACTCCTGTTAACCTTATTGGCGGGGCTTTTCAGTCTAGCGAGTCAAGCCACCGAATTGCCCTTGGCGACACCACACAAAGCTAAATTATGTCAGCTTTGCCACGGAAAAAAGGGGATCGCCGTTTTACCGATTTACCCCTCATTGGCGGGACAACCGGCCAGCGTTTTAGCCGATAAGCTACTGGCCTATACCGATGGGCGAGATCCGGATGCACTGATGACCGCGTTTGCGAAGACGTTGAGCGTGACAGAGCGCGAGGACATTGCCGCCTACTATGCACAATTCCCCCGTCCGGTGCCCAACCCGGACAAACGGGCGAAAGTGCCCGATAATAGGGCGAATAAACCCCCAAATAAACTTGCGCCACACGCAAAGTTATAGTATAGTGACTTTAATTGACACGACGTGAGTAATACATGAGCCAACAAGATCTAACACCTAATACGCCGAGCGACGACGCGCTCGATCGCATGAACACCGCCAGTGAAGCCGCGCAACAGGCATATTGGGACACGATTGCCAAACATTACCCTGAGTGCACCCCATGCCCCTTGAACCCAGACGACGCCTTTGCCTTTGATCGCAGTTGTCTTAGCGCCTTACAACACTGGTTAGACGCAAGTCAGGCTTCATCATGAGCGATAACGAGCGTTACCCAGGCTATCGCACCAAAGGCCGCTTTGAGAGCCATCAAGAGCTACTTGAAGATGTCTGTCACCTTCATTACAACAGTCGGCTTTCGGACGGGAAAATTGCCAAGATCACCCGCACGAGTGTTTTGACGGTGTCGGGGATCTTAAGCTCGATGGGGGCGTTGCGCTGGTTAGCCACCGACGGACACTTATTCACCCCTAAAGGGCACAACCCACAAGACACGCAATGTCGCATTGAAAAAGCAAAAACGCAATTGCTCAATCGACAATCGATGAAAAAGGAAAGCCACAATGACTAACCCACTACCCCTTTATCAGCCGCCACAACTGGACGAACGGATCTTCACGACGCCGATCATCATCTTGTCGGTATTGCTTTTTATGCTACATGCCTTGAGTGCAGCCGCGGCTTTACATTTACTCACCGAGCAGACGGTCAATATGAAGTTCACCATCGTTTGTGTGGTGGCGATCGCTTTTTCAATGTCATCGATGATTATGTTCCGCACCCTTTCACCGCTCAAGCGTTATGTTGAGACATTACATGCCACCTATCAGACACAATATGATCTGTGCTATTACCAGAAACTCACCGCCTTATCGCCTGCCGTCATTGTACAAGCCTTAGCGGCCGACAGTGTGCCCGACAGTACCCGAGTTAGGGTTGAACAATTTATTCGAAAGCAAGTCACGGAGCACAGCGCATGAACAGACGAAACCCACTGAATAACCTGGCGAAATTGCTCGTCAGTGTGCCCTTAGCACACCCGCAATTCACCGCCCATCAACAAGGGGGTAATTTGGTGATCACTCAACGTTTCACTGGCGTGGTGGGGTATTATGCCCCGCCAACCGACCTAGACCCATTGTCCTTGACGGCAACGCTCGCTCACCATGTCTTGTCCGATGATGAATTGCGCCAGCTACTGCGCACCTATAACAAAGCTTTTGAGGCGTTACACCCGCAATTACAACAACACATGAGCACTTTGAATTTTGATAAAGCCTTTTTGGACGTCGCCAAACAGGTGCATAACTTACAAGAAAAAACCCGGGCGATCATGGCCATTTTATTAACGGCGTCGGACGCAATGAAAAAAAACGCAAAGACAAGCAAATAAAAGTTGCGCACTGCGCATGATTTGTTATACTGGGGTTATTACTTACCAGACAGGCAATAAAAATGGACAAAATAATCAAACGACTCAATAATGGCCAAGGCACCATGCGTGAAGCTTTCTTAATTGGCTTGGTTTTTGGCGGAATGCTCATCGCTTCAGTGGTTGGTCTTAAAGCCGCCGCTTCCCTGCCCCATGATGGCTGGTTGGTTTTTTTTATTGCACTCTTAGTGATCTTTTTTAGCGGTGCGCTGGGCTTATGGGTTAACATTGGCTTAAGCAACCCCTCTCATGTTCGGGCGGCGAGCAAGGACGTGTCATGAAAACCAAAACAAAATACATCGTGGTGTTAACGGAGGCAGGGGACGAAGAGTTGATCACCTTCCCCAGCACCATCAGCCATGATGTCATGGCCTTGGCGGTCAAGCGCTTAAAAGACAAACTCATCGGTAACTTTACCCGACAAACACGCACGGTGATCGCCGCCGGATTTGTCGATAGCAAGCATCGCTGTGGTGGAAAAAGCACCAGCTTAAGCTTAACCTCAAGACAAGACGTTGATACGGCATTATTAGCCCATCAACGCACGGGATAAATATCATGAAAAAGCCAACAGTGTTCCACTTAAGCTCACGACAAAAAAACGATATCGTGTTAGCGAAACCGACGACTATTCCTGTCTCCACCGCCATCAAACAAGTGATCAAAAAGCAAGCAGTCACGATCCGCGCCTTGTCCAACGTTTAGGCGCGTTATCAAAAAATTGAAGCTTTCTTCACCTCATGCATTCATCGCTAAAAGGCTCCATTTATGTTATCTCCGATAGTACTCGATAAAGTCACCACTTCTTTTGAACGCCACATTAAAAAAGAGCGCAAACGCTTGAGCAAAAACTATCAAGGGGCTGCTCTGGTTTTACAAATGTCTCGCGTCCCTACCGTGCATTGTATTGAGGCTGGATTGGCACACCTTTCCGCTGGAGTGAACGAAACAAAAACCCCTACCATCTTCACGTCATCTCAAGCGCATTTTAACAGTGCTTTGCGTCATGTCGACGTGTATTTAAACGGCCTTAAGGAGATGCAGGGGAAATACCCTAATGAGATCACGCTTGAAACAAAAATCTTGGTGCTCAGTGAAGGCCGTGCGTGCCTGTTGGCGGCGGGTGAAAAAGTCAACCTGGTGGCGTTCGCTTCCCCCGCGTAGCTATAAACATTACCACTGTTGCGTGTTACGCATGGTGGTGTTACACTGATTGTCTATTTAACCAGTTAAGAGTAAGATTATGACGCCACCTTTACCGGACATCGAAAAAACGCCATTACCCGTCTTTGTTTTCAGCAAAGTATCCAGCGAGGAAGCAGCTGCGGAAAACGTAATTATCCCCGGCAAACATTATGCTTTACTTGAGCATCGTTTTGAAGCCGTCAACAAAGAGCGCAAGCGCACCTCCCTTTTCCATCCCGTCAACCTTGAGACAGGGCAAATCGACCCAACAACAACTATCACCGCTGTCTCTGACTGGTGGGCACAAGATATCAGCTTTACGGACGCCAAAAAAGTGGGCGTTGTCGAGCAAACGATCACCACGACGTATTCATCTCTGCAACACGAGGAGATATAATATGCGTTTTTCATCGGCAAAACTAAGCAAGATATGGCAAGCTGTAATTACTAAAACTAACGCTTTGCGTCGCCGCCGCATTCATTTTAGTATCGACACACAGATCGAGGCCGCAACTTTTTTTGCCACGGCCAATCCTGACAAGTACGATTATATCGTCCGTCGATTAAATGACGAGCGTGATGAGCGTCTCGCTAAAATAGCTTTATAGATCAGGTGATCGACATACTCTGACCGACTTTTGGTAACGGGTGGGCAAGGTTCAACTTATCTTTTTCTTCTTTGATCAAACGACTGATCAGCGGAATAAAGGCGATCAACCAGATATCGGCTTCGAGCTTTTTATTGTTTGACCCCAGCCCGCAGATCATAAACACCACCAAGGCCAGCACCCCGGCCACTTGCAAGCCGCCGAGTCGTTTTTGATGTTCATTGAGCACCTCGACGGGGTGTTGGTAGCGAGCATTGAAGATCCTAAAACCACAAGAAATAATGGTCGCAAAATACAATAAAGCACCGATCAGTCCATGATCCACCAAGAACGACATCACTACATTATGTGAGGCGCGCACACTGCGACCACTGCTACTCACTGTTTGGTATTCGGCGGGAACATATTTGGGACTGAGCAATAACGTGCCACGATGACCGTGACCTACCCAGGGGCTCGCTTTAAACATTTCCATTTGCACTTTAATGATCACCATGCGCGATTTGGCACTTTTATCTTGTGATTCTCCGGGATGTGCCATTTCATTAAAACGATCGAGGATCTGTTGCCCCATCAACACACTGCAGGCAACTAAACCCAAAACCATAAGACCCAATAATTGTTTCTTTTTTCCGGGTGGCGGGAAAAACACCGCGATCACCCCAGTCAAGGCCATCGCAATAATGGCGCTGCGACTCTCGGTGAGAAAAAACGCATAAAGCACCACCGAGAGACCAAACGCGAGCAATAGATGATACCTAGTAAATCGCTCCATGAGCAAGTATCCTCCTAAAATAATCAACACCGAAAAATGTTGTGCGACCAAGTTAGAGTCCCAACCATCTCCGTTTCCAAAGGTTTCTAGTCGACCACTGGTGTAATGGCCAAAACCTATATAAGCTAAAAAGGCGCCCCCCAACACATTGACGAGGATCACTCTTTTTATCTCCTTGCTGGTCAACATAATGTTTTGCATCAGAAAAATCAAGAGCACAAACTTGACGATCAACATCACGTATTCTAAATGTATGCCCGTGTTATTTACCCATGAAAGCTGGGCGATCACTAATAAGGAAAAGGCAGTCATTAATCTGTTTTCGCGATAACGCCAGAAACTTAAGCCTTGCTTGGGCGGATAGATAAAAAGGGCGACCATCGTAACCACTGCGGCGATCAACGACCAGCGTAAATCAGGCAAACTTTCCCCCCACCATTGAGTTGGTGCATGGAAATAAAAACTGAAAAAATATACGTAAAGCCCGTAAACGGGTTTGCCACTAATACAGCGTAGCAAACCGCCAAAGTAGACGAGTAAATAAAAAAGCATGGTGATCATAGCGTCAAGCGTTCCCTGTAAGCTAAAACTCTCATCCTAAGAGTTAGTGGACAATGCTGCCAGGTCCATTGTAACCGATCTTCTCAAAAAAAACTTATTTTCCTACTTGTTACGAAGAAGTTCATCTTTACTTATGCACGCTTCACAAAAAAACGATTGTTAAACCAAGGGGGTTTTGGGTTTCATGTGTACGCCTTATTGTTGGATTCTCTTTTTTATCTGCGTTGCTCGCGATAATACTGCCAAGAATTACTTCGCATAACACGGCATTGACGCGGATGAGAAAAGCCACCAGAGGCGTAAAAGTCTTTACGGGTGATCTTCATGTAACCGATCATAGCTCACTCTTCTTATTGATGAATAGATGTTTATTGTAACATAAGAGTGCGTGCCGCGCAATTGCTTTATTTCAATAAAAAGGCATGTACCTTCTCGATACATGCCTTTTTCACAATACGTATTAAGCGACGCGTTTATAAACCAATTGTGATTGACGACATTCTTCAACACGTTGATCGGTGCGCACCCGCTCAAAGCTTGGTTCGTAAATTTTACCGCCTTTGTTGGCATATCGATAACGGACTTGTATCACACTGCCCACCACGGGAATACCTTTATTTGCACTAATGGTGACATTACCTACGGGGACTTGAACCCCTTGTTCATCTAACACTGCCATTTGCACGGAGCGCTGGGTGTTTTGCGCGATCACGAGAAAAGAAGCCTCTTCGTAGAATTTGAACTTGAGCATGTCACCGCCACTGCTTGGCTTACCCGCGGTATGTGATGCCGAAAGGCGTTTAAAGACGATACCTTCGCCTTTTTCCGTGCGCAACCTTTCAAGCAGGGCTAATTTTTGCTCGGTGGTCGTGGCTAACGGTGATAACTGTACACTCTGGTGATGGGTTAAGGCGTCTTGTAATTGCTCATAGCGGGCTTGGTAACTAAAGTCTCGCATATTCGTCCCGCGATAGCTGAATAAGTCAAAGGCATATAGCGTGTCGCCACAATCTTCCGTACCCAAGATCATGTCGTCACGGAGATCAATACCCTCTGCGACCGACTTTTTCATGCCGCCGGTAAATTCACCATAACGATTGGTACCACGCACGGTCTTATTTTCTATCAATAACGGACGATTTTCACCATCATGTTTTTCTTGTGCGCCCCATAAGGGATCATGACACAAGTCAATGGCCATTGCTTCGCTGATCTTGTTTAACCCTTGTGTGCGAATACCACTGTCTTTACCCGCGTCATTATCGACGAGGAGTGTATCCCCGCCATCAACGCTGAGTTGGTACCCTTTCTTGGCACTGGTTTTTTCTTTATAGACGCTGTCATACAATGCTTCAACAAAGTCACGGGCTTTCGGCGATTTGGTTTTATTGTGCGGGCGTGGCTTTAACGTTGCCCCACGTTTAGCATTGGCGCAGATCAGCTGATAACCTCCCTCGACCTTATCGATTTGCATGGTGTAGACTTTATCACTGCCGTTGCTTTGACAATATAAGGTGATGGCTCGGTTCTTTTGCTCTGTCATGGTATTCCCCTGTTACTTGATTGTTTATTGTGTTTCATGCGTTGAACGCAGGACGTTACAACTCATCCAAAAGATAGCGCTCACAGTCGTCACAAAAGGCGATATGTTCGGCTTTTTGTTGCTTTAACGCGATCAGCTCTTGCTCGGCGCGGCGTATACATTTATCTGTATAGGCGTTCCCCTCGGCAATCGCCTCGTCTTTGGCGATGCGGATCAAGTCCTTCAGCATTTCTGGGTGTTGCTTAACGCCAATAAAACGCTCGTGTTTTCGATCTTGATCAAAACCTGTGTTAACATCAAAAATCTTATTGCGGTGCATCGGTATACTGGCGGCCTCTTTTACGTTCGAGAACTGCACACTGAAACAGGTAATGATTTCACTCCACGGGCGACATTCCCCAACACCAGCCACACTGCTAAACGGCTGCAAGTTGATCTGGAGCCATTTTTGCTTGTTGCCGATGTACTTCAAATACCCTATATTTAACAGTTTATCACCGACGTTGTATTCTTTCATAGATTACTCTCTTGGTTGTAGTGTGGGAGGTTTTCACGTTTATTGATACCGATAAAACCTTGCTCTTGTTGAATAACACTATTATACCTATATATGCGTAATAAGCAATGTTATTGTTTCCAGGTTCGATACACAGTTGCATAACAAAGATTAAATAAAGCTTGCGTGAGGCGCAACGGTTCGCTATACTGATTACATCAACTACACACAGCGAGCAAAGCACCATGCCATTATTATCCAACGTTACCTTTAGTCAGTTTGGGATCTTTAACCAAAGCAAAATTGAATTAGCCGCCCGTGTATTATCGGCAGTGAGCTTTTCGACTGAGCCGTTGATCGTGAAACAATTGTGGCCAGAAAACAAAGCAACGGATGAATGTATGGAAACGCTGGCCATTGGCGAAGCGTCGCAATTACAAGGAACCGGTGCTCAATTGAATAAAAACTTGCCCGCGAATGTCTATTACCTTACCGCCGTGATGATCAAACATTTAGTGCGCGATCCAAACGGCACAAACCGAGATCCTTTAGTTGAAAAAACTTCAACCTTCTACAAGGTAAGTTCGCCTTCAAGCGAACCGATGAAGGACAATAGTATCTATACCGACCTTTTACAGGCAAGTAATAGCGACAGAGCGTTCAATGCCTGTCACAGCGAGGGGAGCTTTCGCCATTTGCGCGATGCCTTGCAATACGTCCTCAATCAGCGCGTAAACGAGAGTGTGGCCGCCGTTTTTGAAGCCTCTCTTTAGCGAAATTTAAAAAACAATGTATAACGGGGGCGAGCCCCTGTACTAATTATTGAAATAAAGCAATCTGGAGTTTTTTATGTCTCAGTCAATTGTTGTCCCGACGCCCGAAAAGGCTTTTATGACGTATAATCGTTTTGTTAAACAGCTTTTTACCAAACGCTGTGAAAACCCTAAACTGGCCAATATTTACCAACAATCGGGCGGCTTCAAAGCCTTTAAAGCGTCGTACCTTAACAAAATAGGGTTCGGTGAGTATTTCGTCGCCCTCGGCGCGCAAACCTTGAGCGCGATGCAGGTGTATCATCTGGCGAAAATGTTTACCGTGTATGGCCGACAATCGCCTTCAACGTTACCGACCGTTCTCGCGGGTGTTGCGCGACAATACCAGCTGATCTTACCCGACGTTGCCGGACTGTTAACAAAAGGGTATTGGCAAAAACGTTTCGACGACTGTCTTTATCGATAATAGCACGACGCCCTTTTTACTGATTATGCGTGATAGGCAAAATAAACATTGCGCATCATTATCGTTGTGATACACTGTACTTACTAACCACTTGCACACCACAGGGGAAATACCATGAGCAAGCAAACTTCGACTACAAATAAAAACCCGATCAGCCGCATTGTTGCCAAATCCGTTAAAGTTGATTTCGGTCACGATCGCGCCGGATCAATGTGTAACCTGTATTTAGATAATAAAAAATTTGGCGACTTCCATGATGATGGTTGGGGCGGCGAAGCCGACATGAGCTTTGTCAGTGACGCAAAAAAAGCGGAATTTGTTAAGTTTTGCGACGACAATGATATGGCCAATATCATGATCAATGATGGCTGGGACTTCAAAAAAGACAGCTTGAATTTGCATGACTTCTTTTGTTATGTAGCCGACAAGGCGATCAGAGCATGGGATATGCTCAAAGAGCAAAAGAGAATTGAACGCAGTTGTATTAGTTCATTGGTCTATGGCACCGATGAAAACCGTACAATTTCTGGTTGGAAAGGTGTTAAAAACCTTAAAGAAATGACCACGCACCCTGTTAATCAAAAAAACCTTCAAGCCAAATATGACAGCATCAAAGCCGGTTTAACGGGCGAAGAGCGTATTTTTAATAGTCCTGAGCAGTTAACCGCGCTGAACATCACTCTATAACCCTTTTTGCAAACAATGGGCAGTCTACTGCCCTGAGGTTTTCTTATGTCCGAGCATAGTCGAGTAAACAACAACCCCGTAAATACGCCAAACGAGGCGCCGCCGTCTTTCGTTGGCCAATATGGCGTGATCACCCACGATCATGTGCGCGAGTACATCAGTGGCCGCACGGCGTATAATATCTATCACTACCAAGGCCAAGTGGTCTTTTCCGATGGTGAGGAAGGTATGTGTCTTGATGATTATCACGTACAAGCCAAAATTGTGCCTTTTCACCGAGCGCAATTTGCCGATATTAAAGCGTTAAAGTCGCGTCATGAAAAGGAAATGAATGCCTTGCTGGCAACTTACCCGAAAGGCGACGAGGTGCCTGTTTTTACCCGTGAAAGCATCGACTGGTTTTTACGCAGAGAGAGCGACAAAAACGCCTTACCGATCCGCTGGTTTAGTTCTTATACGGAAGCGATGGAGCATCATCGCCCTGCGCCCAACCATCGTATATTGGCTGAAAATAAACCGGTCTAAACATCATATGCCGAAGCGTTAGAGGGGCGTAAAAACATGCCCCTTGAGCGCATGGCACAATAGCCCCTTATCGGAGTCGTTATGCTTACCTTTTTTTATATCGTCTTGTTTTTTTGTTTTCTGCGCTACATGATGATCGTCTTAGATCGTCAACCAGCCCAGTTGTATTGTTGTGGACGCTTAGACAGTCATGAAGTTAATTTGGGTGAGGACGTTGAAGTTGTGGGGTTGTCGCGAAAGCCGATCGCCGGTTTATTTTCAATCGCCAACCCACCAGCGCGCTCACGCACGGTAACAAAAGAAACGGTGAGCAATCGCCAGCCCCCAGGGACGTTGGGGAGAATTGTCAGTTTTGATCGCCATGGCGCGGTGCGCCTGGTACAACATGACGATGGCACCACAGGCGCCTACCATGCCCATGAACTCAGCTTTTCGCAACGCCATTACGATCGTTTGCGAGGCGTTACCCCACAAACAGATGGTAGCTAGCGTGTTAGACGCGCTGTTTTTTGGCGCGAAAGCCACACAGTCCTAAACCCAATAGCGCCAAGAGTGCCGACGTGGGCGTAGAGACTGTATTGAGCGAGGGCGTGGCGGTTAAGTTAACCGCGTCAATAAACGCCGAAACATCGCCATAACCCGTTGATGTCCCAGAAAACCTCAATGTATGAACACCAGTCGAAAATTGCCCAAGGTCAACCATTCGTGTTGTCCACAAAGGGCTGTCTGCATGAAAAAAATCTTTTTCGACACCATCAACACTAACGCGCACACGTTGGTTGAAATTAAAGTTTCTGGATGCCCATGAGAAATCCAAAAGCACATCTGAATCACCCGTCAAGGTAAATGTTTGAAAAACGTTGGAATTCCCTCCTTGTAAGAACGCGAATTGATCGCCTTCTGGCGCTGTGCCCCCCCAAGCTGTTCCCGTTTTCGATAAACCTGCGCTACCTGAAAATTGCCACTTAACATCAGTACCTATAGGTGTATAAACATAAACACCAAAGTCATTACCTCCCCCTGTCCAGGCCGCTTCGAAACCATTATTAAAAAGTAATTCCGCATTCGCACTCAACGAAAGGCCGAGTGTGAGCAATCCTCCGAGTAATTTATATTTCAACATCGTTATCTTCCTTGTGTTTACGCGTCAGGGGGCTTTTCTGAGCTGAATTGCCGTGGCTTATTCACGTATCTGTCGATAACTAAGCAATAATCACACCAAAACGACTATGGCGCAGAGGAGGTTAAAAGGAGTCAAAAACCCTTATTGACGATAAAAAGTGGTCGCTGATGCCTTGCTCTGTAAAGAAACGAGTCACCTACCTCAAAACCACCTTAACGTGTCCACTTCTTTTACAGGGCACGCTTTTTTCGGGGCGCGAAAACAGGGGGTACTTTTACCGATAGTGCTTGCTCGCTACGCAACTTTTTGTTACACTAGTGTTTCATTAATCAGGGGGCTTTATGACTGACATTATCGTGACCACTTTTACACCACGCCAAGCGCCAGCGCGCCAACCGTTTAGCGCAACATTACAGGCGAAAATTGACTGCCCTGTGCACCGAGCCAGTCAAATCGAGTACCACAGTGACGCGTACCTCGATACGTTGGTTGATGGGTGTTACACGCAATATGAGTTAGCGTCAGCATTTACCCTGATCGCCAACAAAAGCCATTGGAAAGATCCGATCAAGGCCACGATCGCACGCAGTGATCTGGGCATATGTCACGCCAGTGCGGTGCATTTTACCGGTGGTGGTATTGATGAAGTGTCAGCAAATGAACAAGCCACACCGCCCACGGTTACCGTGTCAGGTGAAGGGTATTACATACACGTAGGTTCTTAATTAATAAGGAGGGCGTATGGCCTTTGAAAATATCGAACAGTTATTATTCGCGATCCTTTGTCAAAAATACGATTACCAAGATGACACGGTTAAAATAAACTACATTGTCCCTTTTTTTAATGAGGAAGGGCAAGCCTATCGTTTACATTATAAGGTCGATGATCTCTACCCTGAAGAAGAGGTGTTGTCACTTTCTGATGTACTGGTTTACTTAGCAAATATTACGTGTAAATAAGAGGGAGTTTCACTACTTCCACACAAGATAAAGCCTCATTTTCTGGGGCTTTTTTTATGGTCAAAATACGAAAAACGCACTGTGTTTTGTTGACTTTTAACCGCGTTTGGCGTACCGTGGTTGTATCTTAAAAAAGCGTTCGCAGCGAAAGATTTGCAATGTCGAGAGGGTGGCTCCCTATGGTGCTGAATAGACGTCTCTATTGTCATAACCAATGATCCTTGAACCACACACGTTATTCATAAACGCAGTGCAAGATCACCGTAAAACCAGCGCACACAATTCGATCTTACTTAACGGAGTTTATGATGAACACTTTAAAAATCGCGAGTCTTTTTACGTCTGACGGCTTGTGTCAAGCGCTCAAGGCGCACCACAAAAACCTCAGTAAACACCACGACTTTCCGCCCTTGTCCGGAGTTAAATCGCTTCACCGTTTCGCAGAGCTTTTCGATCTCGATAATGCGGAGCAATTCGAAAATCGCTTAGCAAAGTCCGCCCCCATCACTACAGACGCCTTTAATGCCACGGTTAATTTGGTGAACAAAACGGCACAAGCACAAATAACGTGTCTTTTTGATGGGCAAGCAAACACCTTGTCCGTGCAACAAGTGGGCAAACCGCCTTTGCTGTCGGTGAGCTTGCCGGAAAGCCCCATCATGGCACCTCACACCCATTACCAGAGCAATGAAGAAGCGCTGGTTACCTACGGTAATCTGCAGGTGTTTGTTTTTTTAGTCGACAACCACCTGATCGCGGAAATGTATCACCGCAACCACCCCTCAAGGGTATTGTGCCGCACCGCAATTGACGATGAAACGGTGCCATTAATGGAAAGGCAAACCTTTGAATACGCGCAACCGCTCACGCCTTAATACAATACGCCATGTCTTCTTACTAACACAGATTACTGGGCGATTCCCCTGCAATACGCCCACAATAAAGCTTGCGCATTGCGCATAATCTGATATACTGATCACTCATTCATAATTGAACTCGCAGGGGAATTCAATGAGTACATCAGAGCACAGTTACGGCAGTATTTCGTTTACCAAAAGCGGCTATTCTCAGATCATGCGTCACTTACGTGAAGCGTTTAACAGCCACCAAGATAATTTGTATGAACGCACGTTAGCGCTCTACACTCGTCTGAGCAAAGTCTCGGGCAAGGAAAAACGCGCACTTGTTACGGATAATGCCTTTACTTATGATAGTTTCAGTTGGTCGTGTGCCTTTACACAGGATAAATACGCCTTACTGGAAGACGAGGCGCAGGCGATCAAAACCGAGCTTTTTCGGGGTACGAACGGGGCATTATGTAAGCCGCGTAAAAAGGCCTTTGCGAAACTCACCAATAAACGCAATGATTTTAGCTTAGCAATTGCGGTGGGTACTATCAATTTATACGCCAAATCGAACACATTAGGGTGGCATGTAGAAGAAAACAACCGCGCGGTTTTTGGCAGTGAAATGAGCCCCATGGCCTGCATCTTATTTTCCTACCTCAAGCGTTACACATGGAAACGGGGCGAGGGTGGGATCTTCTTTTATCAAAGTGAGCATACCCTAATGGGTGCCAGAGACGGTTTTGATCCGACCGAAGAGCGCCACCGTTTTGGAAATAAAATGAATAAGTACGAAAAGCGCGAGCATGAAAGAACCCAACGGCCTGCACGCAAGCGTTAGTACAACTGTTACGAAATAGGGTAACGTAACACCTACGTTACCCATGAACAACAGGCGATAGATACATGAGTAACCTGACACCGACAAAGACCGCTGAGCGACTTGAGCAAATTAACCGCCTCAGTCATGTGATCACGCCCTTAGTGACGCCCTTGGACTGTTTATATATTTTACAGAGCAAAGGTTTACTTTCCGGCTGTGACGATTTTATCGACAACCTCCACGGCAAACCCATCGCGCATCTTCTTGAGCAGGCATTGAGCCTGTCACACAGTGAAGCCACCTTGCTTGAGGCGTTTGCTCGAGAGCGTGCATTGGTGGGGGTTACTTGCCCTATCGAGCGAGAATGCATTCATATCCGCGTGCACCTTGCCACATTAAAAGCACAAGGGGCAACCGTTGATAACAACCCCGTCTATAAAGCTTATCAAGACTCGCTCGCGCAATACATGGCGTTAAAAGACGCGCCAAAGCAGTAATGCGCTTTGAGGGCAGGTTTAGCTGACACACCCCCTCAAATAGGTTACTATAACAAAAATCACCACCCTATCTCATTAAAATGGAGTTATCATGAACAAAAAAAACTTGCCCATTGCGATCAGTTTCGCCCAAGTCATTGGCGTACTTATTTTACTATACTGGCTCGTTGATGTTATTTTCGAACCGTCTTTATGGATTGGCTTTCTCTTGTTTGGTATCGCCACGGGGATCAATCATTTCAACAAGGGTAAGAGCAAAGGGTTTAGCTACGTTGCTTATGCGCCTTATTTGATCGGGTGCTTGATCATGCTCTTTTGGTTGTTGGGGTCAATACTAGAACCGTCCTTGTGGCTAGCCTTTTTATTGCTCGGTGGCGCCTCTTATGTCGAGTATAAGAACAAAAGCAAAACGCGTAAAGGGCACATCATTGACGTTGAACCCGTCTAAAACACCGTCTACCTGCTCTGTGTGAGCTCGCGAAAACAAAAGCCTACCAAGGCTTTTTTTATGCGCAAAAACGAAAGAAAAATGGTTGTTTTTAGAATGTTTTTGTTGCTCATTACGCATAGTCGTGTCATAATGTCTTTTCACTAAACAACACACCATCAGGGGATTTTATGAGTTGTTACGGATCAGAAAATGGCCACATTCAATTAAGCAAAGCCGGCTACCAGAAAATCATGAGTACCACCCGCACCATGCACAATGAGTATATGGACTTGTTATTTACCCGTGCGATCAATGCACATGCGGTGTTAAGCAAATTACGCACTTTAAAAGAAAAAGTGTCAGCGGCTAACAAGTTAATGATCTATCGCGGCCATGATACTGGCTATTATTTCAATGGCCTTTATGTCACGGGTGAAATGTCTTCGGGGATCATTGATGAGCTCTTTAGAGGCGCGAAAGGCGCATTGTGTAAACCCCGCAAAAGCTTTTTCGCTAAACTCACCAATAAAGATCGCAGCTTCACCATTGACTGTAGTGATGAGGGCGAAATGTCGTTTAATGACGAGCGTTGCAGTTTGATCTGGTCGGTGGAAGAAAACAACCGTTCCGTTGAGCAAGCACACAACAGTCACATGGCGAGCAAGATCTTCGGTTATCTGGGCAAGTACGCATGGAAACGTGGTGAGGGTGGCGTCTTTTATCAACAAGATGAGTATTCTCGCGATGCGGCCAGAGAGCACGGTGATAGCGCAGAAAGCGTCAGTAACCATTTTGGTCCGGTGGGTAAAAAACATCAAGAAAATTCGTGGAAAGCCTATCGTTAAGGAAAACACGTTTACTTGACCGATAAAAAGCTTGCGTGCTGCGCAAGTTTTTTGCTATAATGAATACACTAGAGTTACCTTACTTTTTTAGAGGGAATATTATGCTATCCAGTCACGTAAAAATCACCACTATCACCAATAACTTGATCACTTTCGGTCTCTTTGTTGGCGACACTCTGATCAACAACGATACCAGTTATATCATTCCAAGCCATGGTCAAATGAGTAACTTTCAAACCAGTGCAGAAGCCCATTACGCCGCGAATTTCCCACAGTACCCGCAAGCGAGTGTGTTGCTGAAAAAAATTGATGTCGCTCATAGCAGTGTCAATGAATTAAATCTAGCGAACTATAATGAGGCCGATGTCGAAGCACAACACAACATCATGCTTGAGATAGGGGAATTACTAGAGCCTGTCGTATTCATTCAAACGGAAGACGTCAACGCATGAGTGCCCCACTAAGTGCGGAGGCACAACGAGAAGCGTTACTGGCGATTTGGTTAGAGACGAATACGCCGCACCGCTCTCCGTATGCTCGCCATAAATTCCCTCCGATGTGGCTAACCTTAACACTGAGCGATGGGCGCCAACTGTTAACCCGTCCTTGCTCAACGCAATCGCGTCCATCGCCGCATTCTCCTTATAAAAAGGTGGACGGGGTTGGGTATCAATTTGCCCGTAATGGTCAATGGCAAGGTCAGGGAATAACGACCACATTTTCCGATTTTGCATTAACTGTACAGGAACTAGTCGACTGTGGGGCTATATGGTCAACGCCCGTGGTGAACGACTACCCTAAACAACCATGGCCTATGAGTGAAAGCTCAGCAGAACTAGCTCAAGCAATCGTTTAAAAAATGACTGTGCTCATTGCGCATTATGCAATATTTTGCTATACTGGAACTCTATTAACCAGTGGAGAAAAATTATGAGTGGGATCAAATTATACGGGGCAGTGGCATTCTTAATGACCATAATGTTACTTGCAGGTGGATTCAATTTAACCGAAGACGTGGTCGCAGGAACGAATACTGCGTTACGGATCACTCAGCATGATTTATTATCGAGTACCGACAAGTTATTGGCAAAGTTTGAACGCAATACCGCCAGTGATTGTCCCGAGGGTCTGGCCTATCTGCAAGCGCAACGGGCTGAGAATTTAAGCGGCAGTGATATTACCATCAATATGTCCATTCGCGACACCATGAAGCAAAAATGCCCACAGGGGCGTTAATCTTATGGTTGCCAATCGTCATCAGTTGATCAGCAAAATCGCACTCCAAGCTGGGATCACCTATGGTGATGCCCAAGCGGCTTTGGACGCGTTTGATGATTGCATGCGCCCTGCACCTAATGTCAATACCGCTGAGTTCATGTCGTCCCCAGATAACGTTTTTGTGGATCTCCCGATCTGGCAACAAGACAGTGTTAAAGGGGGGCGTCAACGCGCCTATGGACAAGGCAAACATCGTAACGCGAAACACCGTTAACCGCAAAGCGCGTTATCGGCAATTTTAGCAGTATCACAGTTGCGTTTGGCGCATAACCCTGTTATAGTGGTGTTCTATCCAACGTCTCAGGGGACGAACATGACCAAGCAAAAAAATCGCGGAAAGAAAACCCGTTACCACGTTTACCAAAGTGCCGCCCGCAAACACGCTAACCTGATCGTCTCACGCACACCCGTGAAGCGAGAAGCCAGCGATTGGGCAACCATGACCAGCTTTTGTCAGCAATATGACATTGACGAAGTCGCCACGCCGTTTACCGAGCAAGATCAATTCGACACCTTACGTGATGAATATGTCTGGGAGCAAGCCGGTCGTCCGGCGATCTTTATTGACACACCCACGATCAACACCTTATTGGCAGGCAGTTGTAAGATCAACAATTTCACCGATCACTTTATGCCGTTTGAAGCGTACAGCTTATGCTTACCGGCCGACTTTGAGTGTCTGGGGGTTAAGATCTCAGGAGTGTTAGTCAATTACTACCCCGATCATGCCCATTACCTTGATAACTTACGCGCCGTGGGTAAACGCTTATCCATTCCGGTGAAAGAAAGTGATACCCATGATCCCGATCGTGACTTTGATGACAATGGCTATATCGGTTTACGCTACAACATAAAAGCCAATGGCGATCAAGTGGCGGGTACGGGGATCTGTAACGTCTCTTTAGACGAAGCGAAAGTCTTAGCACAGTGTGCGACGGTCAAAGCGTATGAACGCAAGATGCGTAAAATTTACGGAGAACTGGGTGAAGACAACCCCCGTAAACTTGACAAGCCGCTGTTAACCTTGCAGTACACCTTGTTAAAACTCGCGATGAATTTGGCGGTTTATGCCAAAGCAAAACCCGAGATCTTACAATCAGGCTTTCCCGCGAAGAGTGAATTAGCGATGTCCTCACGTGACGAAGCGCCGATCAAGGCCATGCGCATGACCATCGGCTCAAAACGCCGTGGTCAAGGCTTACCGTTAAGTGAGCATCACCGCAGTTGGTTTTTACGTCAGTTGAGCCATGAAAAATATTACCAAGGGGAATACGCGCATTTGCGACACGGCGACCGCTTTGTCTTTGTCGATGAATGCGCCGTTGCGGGGGCAGGCGATCCCCATCATATCTCCCTCAACTAACCGCCCTAACTGACGCGTTGCTTTTTGTGACGCGACCACAGCGCCACAAGGAATACCTATGCATAAATACTACAACCCGAATGATTGCGCCATCGCCATCACTGCCCTTTATGAGCAAGAATTTACGCGAGAAAAACGCGCCAACAAAGCACTTTTTATCTTAGTCGGTGAATTACTCAATTATGGGATCAGCCTAAAAAGAATCGCTAATGCGATCCAATACGACGTCGCATTCATTGCCGACGTGATCACACTGTCCGGTGAGCCTGTTTTATTTTCGGTGTGGTGTGGTGGCACCGAAGTTAATGCGCACTTACTGACAATCGATGACGCGATAACAATGGAAGCAAAGTACCGCAAACAGGGTTATGATGATGTCGCGATCGGCGCTTACCTTGATCATGCCTCGATTGACAAACAAATCCCCTATAACGAAACGCGACTGCGCGCTATTTGTGAAAAAGCGTATCGCCTTGCCGACATTGGTGAACACACCGTCAGCGAGAACACCGAAGAAGGGATCTCGTTCTCTACGGATAACGACACCTTCCGCCTGAGTAAATCGGTTTATTACCATGAGCACGATAAAGACGTCGCGCCTGAAACGGGCGTATTCACCCTTGTGCTGACAAATCGCGCTGTCGACTTTACGTTCACTTTTGGTGCCTTCTCGCTTGATATTCATAACCTGGCCCAATTGGCCAACAATGCCATAACTCAATTTGTTATGTCCAGCGAATAACGGACAATACAAATAAAAACTTGCGCATTGCGCAAGTTTTTGCTATAGTAAATGCATTAACAACATCACCTAAAGAGTCTTTTATGAATATTGCCCAAAAATTGCAAGCTCAATTTCAACGTCGCTATTGGATCTTCCGTTCAGGCGAGCAATCCGTTAGCTTAGGTCTACAGGATTTTGTCGGCGCGAGTGACGATTTTAACGAGGCGATGAAGTTGGCTAAACGCGGTGAATGGGGGGCAGTTACGGACTGTCAAACAGGTCAGCAATGGAGCATTTACGACGGTAAAGACATCGATGGCGAACGCACCGACATCACCGAAACAACGATCCGTTTTGTGGAGGAATTATCATGAGTACAACCGACATCACCGCGCAGAAAAAAAACGGTAAGATCAACATCATTGATGGTAAAGGGCGACTGCTTGCTCTCTTGAAAAACATGGGCAGTGCCACCATTATGGTTGACGGTAAACCGGTCGAGGTGATCCTTGACGCCGATGGAAACATCATCAAAAAGCCAGCCATTGCCTAAACGCACATCGTCGCTAGCGCCCTTGCAAAAACGGGTGCAATTCACAGGGAAAGCACCATGATCGAGATACACGCTACAGGGAAAAACAACCCTATTATCCAAAGAATGACACTTAAAACAGGGCACGTCGTCGCGTTGCACCGTAACATGTTTACCGTGGGCGATTTCCATTACCGCGATCATAACCTAGCCCCTTGCCTCTTTGAGCTTGCCGTCAACCCTTATTGGTTGGATTATTTACTAAAGGCCGTTGAACGCCTTGACTACGCGCAAAACCTTATCGATACACTGACGCGTGGCCAGCAAGAAAATAAGGCCAACATGGATCCCTTATCCTTTAACGAAATGTCTAGCATACCGGAAAAAGCCCCATACACCCGCTCAGCCGCACTGACCTTGTTTGGGTACAACAACAGCACCAGCTTTGATGACATTGCTCAGGGGAGCACCTTGACCTACCACAGCGATGGCGTTGAGTTTGACATCATCGATCACGACGAAAACCACAATTACGATTGGGGCCCGCATGAGGTGATCACCCGTGTGCAGGGTGCACAAGCGCGCAGTATGGGGCAATTTAGCACCCGTGGCGAGGCGCAAACCTTTACGGAGATGTTGCACGACAATTTCGCCGCCACCCGCGTTGGCGTTTGGCAAAACATGGCCGTATTGGCGTTTGGTGAAAATAAAATCACGTTATCGGGACAAACGGTCAGCGTTTTTTTGCTCCGTTATTCTGAATTTTGCCCTGATCAAGAGCACGTTGTACATGAACGACATTATTATGTCGCGACCGAGACACTGAACGATGACAACGTCCATGAAAAAGGCTTTTACTTGGGACGCGACGAACGGGCTCATAACTTGATCTTGTCGGCACAAAACGATCCGGAGACGGCGACACGCTTACTGACGTTCGCGCAAACGGGCGTGCGTGAACACAGTGACTATTTGAACATAAGCGACTTACTGGAATTAACCTTACACCGCCTTGAAGCGTCGTTATCGGCAGATCCGCGCGCTTTTCAAGAAGGTAAAGAGCAATCGATTGTCTTGCGTCATTATATGACAGAGCACCAACAAGCCGCGAGCGCCCACCTTTTTCTGAGCGTAACAGCGGAAAGTGAGGGCAGTCATCAAGGCAAAGCGCATTGGCGCATTGAGGTGATCGAAGGGGAAAACGCGTTTACCTTACGCAGTGACGGCGAGCAACTTGACGATTTACCGCCATTGTGGCGATCGCGACTGTTGCGCCCGTTAAGTCGGCCTGTGCGCACCCGCCAGCACCGTTTCTTTAACGATGGCGATTTTGCCCTGAAACAGGCATTAGCGACGACGTGTATTTAACCCACAATCATTATCCCCTTATAGGAGCCGTAACATGCCTACAACCAACCCGCTAACGCAGACGCGCTGGCAAGCGATCACCCCAGCCGTTTGGGCACAAAAAAAGCAACACGGCGAAAATCACATCAGTGGCTGGGGCGTATATAACAAAGGCGAAAACACCGCGCACCAGTGCCAAGAGATCATCTATGCAGGCAATGACGGTCAAATGATCCGCGTCTTACAAAAAAGCCAAGGTCATGAATATTTTCAAGAGTGCTCCCCTACCGCGTAAAGACATAGCGTTCCTTTGCGCGTAAATACAGGTTGCGTCTCGCGCATAGGTTTGCTATACTGGTTTTATTAACAACACCGACACTTTATTTCAGGGGAATTTTATGGACAACACACTTGCGGGTACCGCGATCACTTCACCGTTATGGATCATCTTTGGTTTAATGTACCGCGATGGCTGTAACAATAAAGACGGCGGGAAGTATGCTTTCCCCAATGACAGTAAACTGACGTCAGCGGAGATCCAAGCATGGTATAAAGAGCATGTACACACCATGGATCTGCTCGCCAGCCAATATGGCTTACCTAACTTAGCGCCGATTGAGTTTGAGGGCGATGAATGTGATAAAAACGACCACCCATTTTCCGAGATCACGGATTTTTCAATGGCGGATACACCCTCTGACTACATCAATAAAGAAAGCACCCCGTTTTCCGAGATCTATGCGGCGTTTATCAATGGAGGCGTAGCGAATTATGCCAACAAAGAGCGCGACGCGACGTTAGACCACATTAACAAAGGCTTTACCGAAGCCTCCGCGGTCAGCGAATTGACGTTGAGTGATGATGAAAGAAAGGCATTTGTCGACAAAGCGATGGCGTTACTTTCTGCCATGGGCGTGGACGCCAAAATCAATGACGATCCAAGCCAAAAATTGGTCGCGATCCCGAAAAAAGCGTCACTGCTTGAAATGACCGTTATGGCGCATTTTACCGTTAACCAAGCGCCCTCGCGTCAGTTTTTAGTCACGTGCAAAGATTCTCAGCACAGCTTAGCGGATCTGAACACCTTGTCGGCACTGTACCAAGGGATGATCTCGAAAGCCGTTGACACTTGATCACGAACGCCATAATTAACATCGCTAAGATCGTCATGCACTCGCGGAGACGGTCTTTACGCTAAACCAAGAGAGGCAATAAACATGATCGCGTTCTTTCAACTGGCAACGGGACTCCAGATCCGTGACGAGACCATCGACTACATCGTCGCCAACAACGCCAAGGCCATCGCAAAAGGCGTCAAAACCGCTTTTTCTCGCGAGATGGATTGCTTGGGCGCTTACAAAAGCCATACCCAAGGGGTGGTCGACCGCTTTGGTAAGATCACGCTCGATATAACGTACCTTGATCAACATGGCGACGAAGAAACCACAACGTGGCAACTGCGCCCCGTCACACTTTTTACGTAAATTATCTTTGCGGTTCACTTTTATTTTAACATCATCCGTTAATCGTTGGGTACCGTTTTTTTTAGAGACTTACAATTACCATTTACTTGCGCAACCCGCAACCCTGTGTTATCATCATTGTTCATTAACAACTTCTCAGGGGGAAGCACATGAACCAAAAAAAAACCATCCATCTTGATATCGACGTACCAGAAAATCTCAGCGCGGATGAAGTACGCGACTTGATCGCGCCGTTACTGGCCGCACAAACAAACGAATTAGCCACCATGGAAATTTTAGAAGCTCATGAGCCGAACTAACGCAACCACAAGGACTACGCCAATGGCACTCGCACTTGATGACAACACCTTACTCGACGCCGTAAAAAACTCCGCGACCGAGCACACGATTTCATGGGCAAAAGAAACACCATGCACGGACGATCAAGTGTTTTGTGAGCACAATGGCGTGATCACATCTTATATCGCCGAACGGTTAGGTCTTGAGATCAATGCAACACGTCGTGCCCTTGATAAATTGGTCAAGCGCGGCCTGTTGTGTAAAAGTAAAAATAATAGCGGCAGTTATTGTCAATGGTGGCCAGTGGGGCATTTGGCGGCCTTAAAAGCAAGCCCCGACACGCCCGCCCTCACCACCTTGTTAGGTTTCGTCATTGCGATGGAAACAGAGGCGCAAAAAGAAAGTGCTAAACCGCTCTTGAGCGCCATTTCTGACGAATTCAAGGAAAAGTGCCTGTCTCCACACGACGAGGCAGGCCGACACGTTTTACAACGCATCAGTCTACACCACACGATGGCGCATAATAGCGACAAAAAAGACTCGCACGATCAACAGTTTCAAATACACGTTGAACAGTCTCCTGATCAACGTATTGTCTTGGTACTACATCCTTTTCACTTGCCTTACGAGATATTGCGAAAGTACTTGTTAGAGCAAAATGAGATCATTGAGCAAAAAGAGCTTGCGCAACCCGCAAACCCTTTGATACACTAAAGTTACACCTACTTATTGAACACTATAGGAACACCTATCATGACCATTAGCAAAAATTTAGCCCTAGAGATCATTGCCCCATTAATGTCAACAAAAAAAATGCGTTCGGCAACACGTGTATCACACACGATGGAATTACAATATCTTTTGGGTCGCTTGCCCGTAAAAGAACGTTCTCAAGCGTACATCGCTCAGTTAGACGGTAAATTCAACGACGCGGAAAAAGCGTATGCCTCTTTATTGTGGAACGTTTTAGGTGCCGATAAAAACCGCCCAACGGGTGAAAAGCTTGACAATGTGCCGTGGTTCTAGCGTGAGTACCACCGATCCGCAGTCTCGTTATGGCAGCGGGATGGGTGGGCACAGTGGTCGTCGTGCGCTTGACTATCAAGTGTCATGGCGCGAACAAGCCGAACGTGCGCAAGCGGTGTCAAGAAAGCGTAAAAAACAGACTGGACAACACGCCTCAACACCACCTAGATCTTAAGGGGTTTTGGCTCCACCTACTTTGACGTCTCATTAGGTCAAAGCTTTTTATACTAGCAACATCTCCTCACACGCGCCTCGTTTTCACACGGGGCTTTTTTATGTCCGTCATTAAGCAACACTGCTTAAACCCCCTACGTACAACCACAGTTGACAGGTGAAAGGCGCGACGGCAAACACCACACGCTCAATCCGGCTCATGGACACCATCGAGTCCGATATAAACACCAAACGACCACCGCTCCTAAAACAATGATCAAACCTGATCATTGGCACGAGACAAACAGTGCTTCTCGCTCGGTTGCCGATTGTTCGGCAATACACACGTAATATCTCAACTCGGCGGGGATAACCCGTGAGAGGA
>Ga0233426_10000515_pt1 | contig 41044 bp, 36 predicted proteins | sample SI_118_April2016_6_FD_179875 | JGI IMG/M metagenome (GOLD analysis project Ga0233426, IMG submission 179875) | Seawater microbial communities from Saanich Inlet, British Columbia, Canada - SI_118_April2016_10_MG | ecosystem: Environmental > Aquatic > Marine > Inlet | place: Canada: British... | reverse complement strand
ATTGTGTGCGGCAATGAGAAAATTAGTGCAGATTTGTTTTGGTGTGATTAAAAATCAAACCGAATATCAAGTTCAAGTACGTTAATTACAGTACTTGTGCTTGGTTGTGAGAGATGGTATCTACAGGTGCAGTGAATATCTGTATTAATTTCGAGTAAAAAATATACGGTGAATGAAGTTTCTTATTTACTTTCCACTCTATCATTTAGCCCTTTCATTATCCCCCTTACTTCCATTGCTTCTATTTTCTACTATCCTCTAAGGTAAGGAATAGCGTTGCTTTATTTCTGGCATATCTATTGCTCATATACATATAAATAAGATTAACGACGGACTTTTGACATGGCTGATGATGACGTAGATAACGCAGAAGATACAGAAGGTGATGTAGAGGAGAATAGTGGTGGTAAAAAGAAAGTTATTATTTTTATTATTATCGGTGTTGTCTTGATAGGTCTCTCTGTGGGGGGAACATTGTTCGCGGTAAAAATGTTGGCGCCTGAGCCTATCGTAGAAGAGTCTGCAGAAACAGAGGCTGTAGATGAAGATGGCAATCCTATTGTAGAAGAGGAAGAGGTTGAAAAGGGTTATGCTATTTATTTTCCATTAAAACCGCCCATTATCGTTAATTTTCAATCTCGAGGTCGGCAGCGTTTTTTACAGGCCGACATTACCTTGCTTACTCGTGAAGATGATGTCGTAGACGCGATTGAAACTCATATGCCAATGATCCGAAATACCTTGGTGTTAAAGTTCGGTGGTCAAACCTATGAAGACATGCAAACTGAACAGGGTAGGGAACTGCTTCGTCAGGAGTCCTTGGAAGCATTACAAAATATTATGCTACAAGAAATTGATAAAACAGGAATAGAAAAATTATTATTTACTAATTTTGTCATGCAATAGTGCATTGCTTAATTAAACCCTAAACTAAGACAATAGCTAGGTACTTATACCGTGCAAGATTTATTATCCCAAGACGAAATTGATGCGCTATTGCATGGCGTTGACGATGGTGATGTAGATACCGGCGGCGACACATCTCCAGGTGGTGTCTCTTCTTATGATTTAACCACGCAAGATCGTATCGTTCGCGGTCGAATGCCTACTTTAGAAATGATCAACGAACGTTTTGCACGGTATACACGTATCAGCATGTTTAATTTATTGCGCCGTACTGCCGACGTGTCAGTGGGCGGTATTAATATACAAAAATTTGGCGAATACGTGCATACCTTATATGTACCGACTAGTTTAAATATGGTCAAGTTTCGGCCACTACGCGGCACTGCATTAGTGGTGTTTGATGCGAAGTTAGTGTTTAAGTTGGTAGACAATTTTTTTGGCGGCGATGGACGACATGCCAAAATTGAAGGTCGTGAATTTACACCGACTGAGTTACGAGTAGTTCGAATGGTGTTAGAGCAAGCCTTTATCGATATGAAAGAAGCGTGGCGTGCGGTATTACCTATTGATTTTGAACACGTGAATTCCGAAGTTAATCCATCAATGGCTAATATTGTTAGCCCAAGTGAAGTGGTGGTGGTGAGTAGTTTTCATGTGGAGCTTGATGGTGGTGGTGGTGAAATGCACATTACCATTCCTTATTCAATGATAGAACCGATCCGGGAAATGTTAGATGCAGGTTTACAAAGTGACAGTGATGAACGAGACGACCGCTGGGTAAACTCTCTGCGCGAAGATATTATGCAGGCCAATGTGCGACTTGATACCAACTTTGTTCAGTCAAAAATTTTGTTGAAAGATATTGTTGATTTAAAAGAAGGCGATGTTATTCCTATTGAGTTGCCAGAAGAATATATCACTAACGCCAATGGTGTGCCAATGTTTAAAGTCGATATTGGGCAATCTAATGGTAATTTTGCCCTAAAAGTAAATGAAATTATCGAGAGAACAAAAGCGAATACGATATCACCAATTATGCTACTAGCTGAACAACAGGGGATAAATAATGAGTGATGATAATATGACAGAGGATACAGAAAACACGGAAAATACAGAGGACGTATCCGCAGATGATGATTGGGCTGCAGCGATGCAAGAGCAAGAAGTATCTGAAAACCAAGACTCTGAAAATCAAGAAAATGCAGATTCTCTAGGCTTTGAAGAGTTTGATAATGACCCTACTGCGGGTAAAGCAATTTCTCCAGAACTGGATCTGATTCTTGATATTCCGGTGACGATTTCTATGGAAGTAGGGAGTACATCCATTACTATCCGGAATTTATTACAGCTTAATCAAGGCTCAGTGATTGAGCTAGACCGCTTGGCCGGTGAACCGCTTAATGTGCTGGTCAACGGTACATTAATTGCGCACGGAGAAGTGGTTGTTGTTAATGAAAAGTTTGGTATCCGTATGACTGATGTTATCAGCCCCGCAGAGAGAATTAAGAAACTGAGTTAACACTATGAAAAATAATAATAATAAAAGATATCGTTTTATATTTGCCGCATTGCTGTCTTGTTTTTTTTCAAGTGTGGCCGTGTCTCAAGCTAATAATAAGAATGATGTGATGGATGAAAAATTCATCAATACGACATCCTCTGTTATAGCATCTATAAAACCTGTAGCACCAAAATCTATAGCACCAACACCTGCCACCTCAAAACCTATAACACCAACATCTGTAACATCAATATCTACACTCACACAAACCAAGCCACCTCATCAGCTAACTAACTACGGTGCTAGTATTACCGAGATGCTATTTTACCTTATGTTAGTTGTTGGCCTTATTTTCTTTTTAGCGTGGTTAGTAAAAAAAGTCGGTTATAACAATGCATCTCAAAATCATCTAATGAAGGTGACGGCCTGCTTACCCTTAACAACAAAAGAAAAGTTGATGGTGGTGCAAATTGGAGAAGAGCAGATTGTTATTGGGGTAGCGCCTGGTTTTGTTGGCCACATTACCGCCTTAAAAAGTCCAATGGATAGTAGTGACACTGACTCTATTATGAATCATAGCGTAATCTCGGATACTCATGCTGGCACCAAAAAAATCGATGAAAGTAATTCGAATAGCTTTTCAACCATGCTTGCTAAAATACTAAAAGGCCAAGTGCAAGATGAAAAATAATAATGTAAGTTTTATACCGTTTTCATTATTCCGTTTTGCTAAAGTGCTTATGCAGATACTAGCAATAACAGTTTTTCTATCACAGGCTGCCTTAGCACAAACAACGGACACTACCATAAAGCCTGCTGGAGTGAGTTCCACCTTATCCAGCTTCCCTAGCTTGTCAGCCATTACATTAACAACCAATGAGGATGGAACCCAAGAGTATTCCGTTAGTATTCAAGTTTTGCTGCTAATGACAACACTCACATTTATTCCCGCCATACTCATCATGATGACCTCATTTACGAGGATTATTATTGTCTTTGCCATCTTACGACAGGCATTAGGCTTACAGCAGTCTCCGTCAAATCAAATATTAATCGGTATGACATTATTTTTAACACTATTTATTATGACGCCGGTAATAAACGAGGTGAACGAACAAGCTTTACAACCTTATATCGCGGAACAAATTACCTCCGATCAAGCCATTGATAAAGTTATCGAACCCTTTCACCGGTTTATGATAGGGCAAACGCGAGAGAGTGACTTAAAACTTTTTATGGATATTGCCAATGTCCCCGCAGTTGATACACGTGAAGAAGTGCCGCTAACGGTACTTATTCCTTCGTTTATTACTAGCGAATTAAAAACAGCATTTCAAATTGGTTTTATTCTTTTTATTCCTTTTTTAGTGATAGATTTAGTGGTTGCCAGTGTATTGATGGCTATGGGTATGATGATGTTGTCGCCTTTAATTATTTCCCTGCCTTTTAAAATTATGCTATTTGTATTGGTTGATGGCTGGGCAATGCTAATGGGAACATTAGCCGCTAGCTTTGGTATTTAAATAAAATAAACCATGTAAGAAAATAAGTTGACGAGTATTAAGAGGAATAGGGTATGACTCCAGAAGTAGTAATGCAATTATTCGGTAATGCCTTATATCTTGTGGTGTTGATGGTGACATTAATTGTAGGCCCAGGATTAATTGTTGGTTTGATGGTCAGTATGTTCCAAGCGGCGACACAAATTAACGAGCAAACCTTAAGCTTTTTACCTCGTTTATTAATTACCTTAGGTGCAATTATGTTTTTGGGCGGATGGTTAATTACTCAATTTCTTGACCTTTTTCATGAGTTGTTTCTTAATATACCCTTATTAATCGGGTAACAATGCTTAATTTACTCGAATCTGACTTGCTCTACTGGGTTAGCCAATATTTTCTACCCCTCGTACGATTGGCTTCTTTTTTTATGGCCGCGCCCATCTTTAGTACCCGTATTGTGTCAACCAGAATTCGTTTAATACTCACCTTGTCCATCACAATATTGATTGTTCCTATTTTGCCGCCGGCGCCTTTAGTATCTGACATTGATGTATCCATGTTTATCGTTGTTGCTCAACAAATTTTAATTGGAGTAGCTTTAGGTTTTACCTTTCAGGTGGTTTTCCAATTGTTTGTTTTGGCGGGTCAATATATTGCAATGAAGTTGGGTTTGGGTTTTGCTTCGATGAATGATCCCAGTAACGGAGTCAGCGTGACTATCGTTTCCCAGTTTTACTTATTAACGACAACGTTATTGTTTTTAAGCTTTAACGGCCACTTAATTCTCATACAAATATTGGTCGATAGTTTTACCGCGATACCAATTGGAACAATGGGTATATCTACCAGTAATATTTATCGCATTGTTGAATTAGGTGGTTGGATGTTTGGTAGTGCTTTGGTGATTTCTATGCCGGTATTAACCGCTTTACTCGTGGTCAATGTTGCCTTCGGTGTAATGAGCCGATCAGCCCCGCAAATGAATATTTTTGCCGTGGGTTTTCCTATTACATTAATTTTCGGATTAATGATTATGTGGGTGGGGTTTTCTGCATTTTTGCCCTCGTTTGAATTGTTTGTTGATGAAGGCATTGCTTTTGCATTAACGCTATTAACTCCATGAAAACGTCACATCTCTGACGTTGTATCACAATGTTTCTCAATGATGAAACCAACCCGTTGAGCCTACCTTATGTCTGAAAGTGATAGCAGTCAGGAAAAAACAGAAGAGGCCACGCCGAAAAAGGCGGAGAAAGCGAAAGAAGATGGCCAGGTTCCCCGATCGAAAGAACTGATTACGACATCGGTTCTTTTAGCCGGAACGATTGGACTGTATTTATTTGGCGGTATTTTAGCAAACAGCATGGTGGATATCGCTAAACTGAATTTTGCTATTTCAAGAGAAGCTATTTTTGATCCTGCTTATATGTTCAGTAATTTAGGACAATCTTTTTACGATGCCTTCTTAGCCCTTATTCCTATTTTTGCGGTCTTGCTTATAGCGGCCATTGTTGGACCGATAGGTTTAGGAGGATGGTTATTTAGCGCTAAATCCATGATGCCCAAAATGAGTCGAATGAATCCCGGTGCTGGTCTTAAGCGCATGTTTTCTGTGACGGCACTTATAGAGCTAGCGAAAGCCTTGGCGAAAGTAGTGCTGATTATTCTTTTGTCGTTGTTGTTATTAAAAAGTTTAGAAGGCGAGTTGATGAGTCTAGCTTATCAGGATATCAACGCCTCTATTATGCATTCGCTTGAAATTAGTATGTGGTCGGCCATTGCGTTGTCCTTGGTCACTATTTTGATTGCCATCGTCGATGTGCCCATACAAATATGGGAAAGTGCTAAAAAATTAAAAATGACGATGCAAGAAGTCAAAGATGAGATGAAAGATACGGATGGTAAGCCCGAGGTGAAAGGGCGTATTAGGCAACTACAACAAGAAATCGCCAACCGTCAAATGATGGGCGAAGTCCCCGAAGCGGATGTCGTCATTACCAACCCAACGCATTACTCTATTGCCGTGAAGTACAAGCCAGAGATGATGGAAACCCCTATTGTCGTTGCGAAGGGCGTGGACTTGGTGGCGTTTAGAATTCGTGAGGTGGCTAAAGAGCATAGTGTCGATATTGTTGAGTCGCCGGTACTCGCCCGTGCGATTTATAACACAACAAAAATAGATGAACCTATTCCAAAAGGCTTATATATCGCCGTCGCCAAGGTGCTTGCGTACGTGTTTCAATTGCGTAATTTTAAACGTGGTTTGGCACAGCGGCCTAGCTTTCCTTATTCGGTAGATGTACCAGACGATTTATATTTTGATTAATTGCCGATAAGGCACGCTTTTTGCGACAAGGATAATAATAATTATATCGAGTCAATAAAGCGACACACTATGCAGTTACCTTCTTTTAGTCAGTTTTCCATGCCGAGCCGCCAAGCGGTGTTTAATAATGTGAAAACAGCCGGTACCGGAAATCTAGGTATTCCACTAGCACTGCTGACCCTTATGGGCATGATGATGCTGCCGATGCCAGCATTCTTATTAGATGTCTTCTTTTCGTTCAATATCGCTTTATCCATTGTGGTTTTATTAGTGGGTGTTTACGCACTGCGCCCATTAGATTTTGCTGTTTTTCCTACCATTCTTTTATTAGCGACTTTATTACGATTAGCATTAAACGTTGCTTCTACGCGTGTGGTATTGCTAGAAGGGCACAACGGTGGTGATGCTGCCGGTAAAGTCATTCAAGCTTTTGGTGAGGTAGTGATCGGCGGTAACTATGCAGTGGGTTTAGTCATTTTCTTAATCCTCATTATTATTAACTTCGTCGTGGTCACCAAAGGTGCGGGTCGTATCTCAGAAGTCAGCGCACGGTTTACCTTAGATGCTATGCCGGGTAAACAAATGGCGATAGACGCTGATCTCAATGCGGGACTGATTGATCAAGATGAAGCGAAACAACGTCGTTCGGATGTGTCTAGCGAAGCCGACTTTTATGGTGCAATGGACGGTGCTAGCAAGTTTGTTCGTGGTGATGCGATCGCCGGTATTCTGATCTTGGTGATTAATATCATTGGTGGTTTAGGTATCGGAATGATGCAGCATCAATTAGAGTTTAGTGATGCCGTCGAAAAATATATTCTACTGACCATTGGTGATGGTTTAGTTGCACAAATTCCTTCGTTACTGCTTTCCGTGTCTGCTGCGATTATGGTGACACGTGTGAATAGTGCAGAAGATATGCGTGCGCAGATTATGCGTCAAATGTTTGATACACCAAAAGCCTTAGGTATTTCTGCTGGCGTACTCTTTCTTATGGGTATTATCCCCGGTATGCCCCATGTGGCATTCCTAGGCCTATCTGCAGCATGTGCAGGTTTAGCTTACCTTATTCATCGAAAAAATCAGCAAGATGTGGTGGAAGAGGTCGCTCCTGCTTCAGGTAATGGCGCGCCACATCAAGGCAATATGAGCTCATCACCTACTGGCTCTACTCCTGCGAATAACGCCCCCAACAATAATCCTGCATTAATCGAGGGCCGTACCGAATCGGCAGAAATTTCTTGGGATGATGTAATGCCCATCGACATTATCGGTTTAGAAGTCGGTTATCGATTAATTCCATTAGTGGATAAATCACAAGGCGGAGAATTATTAGGTCGCATTAAAGGTGTGCGTAAAAAGCTTTCACAAGACGTGGGTTTTTTAATTCCCTCCGTTCATATTCGTGACAATTTAGATTTATTGCCGAATCAATATCGCATTACCTTAATGGGCGTTAATTTAGGTGAGGCAGAAGTGTTTTTAGATAAAGACTTAGCGATTAACCCCGGTCAAGTCTTTGGTTCGATAGAAGGGCAGCAAACAACCGACCCCGCGTTTGGTCTAGAAGCGGTTTGGGTCGATTCGCATCATAAAGATAAAGCACAAACATTAGGATATACCGTTGTTGATGTGAGTACGGTTATCGCCACACATCTTAACCAAATCATGCAAAAACATAGCGACGAAATGTTAGGCCACGAAGATGTACAGCAGCTATTAGATAATCTCGCCAAAAGCTCCCCTAAGTTAGTAGAAGAACTTACACCGACGACGGTATCAATCAATATACTGAGAAAAGTACTGCAAAATTTATTGCGTGAAAAAGTCTCTATTCGTGACTTTAGAAGTATTGCGGAATCTATTACCGGCTTTGGTGCGTCACAAAATGCCGATATATTGACTGCAGCGTGTCGCCAATCGCTATCACGACAAATTGTTCAAGGCATTGTGGGAAATGCCGTAGAACTTTCTGTTATGACATTAGATCCCAGCTTGGAACAGTTATTGCTGAAGTCAGTAGAGCAGGCACAAAATTCTGGCGCGGACGAAGGTGCCTTTCTTGAGCCTACAATGGCAGAGCGCTTACAGCAATCATTAATGGAAACCGCAAGTAAGTTAGAAATGGAAGGCAAACCACTCGTGTTATTAGTCGCTGCCCCGATACGATTAACCTTATCAAAGTTTATTCGTTTATTTATACCGGACGTTCATGTAATGGCATTTAATGAAGTACCAGATAACAAACAACTCGTCATCGAAGCCGCTATAGGCGTTGAAAGTAAATAGTTAACAGATTAACTAATGCCCTGTTTTAAAAAGGCCTTAGTAGATTTCTTAGTAGAGACTTAACCCGTCTCTCAATTGAGGAGTACCAATATGCAAGCGAAACGTTTTATTGCCGCTGATATGCGCAGAGCCTTAGACATGGTGAAAGAAGAGTATGGCGAAGATGCCATGATCATCTCTACAGAACGCACTGCAAGAGGCGTTGAGCTAGTGGCTACTGGCGAAGGTGCTATGGAGCAGCTACAAAAAAATGACACTTTTACATCTAATTTGATGACCGAACGCCAGCAAAAAATCGCCACGGCGGCATCGGGATTTCAATCCATGCCGACAAATCCAGAACTCAGTTTTGCGCAACAGTATCAAACAACGCAAGCGCAGCCATTGAATAAACAGACGGCTAATAAGCATCGTAGCGACGATGAAAGAGGTCCAGCATCAGGAAAAACAAAACAGCAGCTAGCTGATGAAATGGATTTAGCGAATAGAAAAATGCAGGCTGCCAAAGAAGCAGAGTCGATGACCTTAGAAACATGGGCAGATAAAGAATACGCTCAACAACAAGCTCAACAACAAGCGAGGCAATCTCAATCAAGACCCGCTCAGCAACCGTTTATTTCTGAGCCTATGAATAACGAGATAATGGAACAGCGCACCGCCGATAAGCGTTTTTCAGAAGCTCGTGGTGTAGAAGTTCGTGATACAGAAAACCGTGATGCAGAAAAAGCAGCATTGGATAATAAACTATCAGAGAATATGGCTTCGCAAGAACTAGAAATGCGCCGTTTGCATGATGAAATTGCTGACATGCGAGAAACAATAGAAGTACAGCTGTTACATATGTCTGATATGCAAGATCGTCAATATAGTGACGCACAGGCAGATCATCAGATGGATAATTCCCTCAGTCATTCCACGCTAGACAGTATGCCCTTAGCAGGCACAATCAAGCGGATGAAAAAACAGCTAGACTTTTTAGCCTTACCTAAAGCAGCTAACGATAAAGTCATTAATGATTTACACAAAAAAGGCGCACCAGATAGTCATAAGTCTTTATTGTGGCGACATGTACTCACGCAAGTCTCTAAACACATTCCTAGTGACACCTCTGATCCTGTTGCGCAAGGAGGCACCTATGCTTTTTTGGGTACAACAGGCGTAGGTAAAACAACGACGATCGCTAAGTTAGCGGCACGTTATGTGATGGAGAATGGGCCAGAAGGGGTTGTGTTAGTCACAACGGATATACAACGGATTGCTGCACATAATCAGCTCACTTCTTTAGCCAAAGTACTTAACGTTCGTGTAGAAATTATTGATGAACTACAGTATCTGCCTCAATACTTGGAACAATTACAAGGCTACCCGTTAGTGTTAATAGACACACCAGGAATGGGGCATGCTGACCCCTTGCTTAAACCACATTTACAAGTACTTGAGCAGTGTGACGCGGTTCAGAATGTATTAGTGGTCTCCGCTAATAATCAATACCAGATGATGAAAGCTTCTTTGCATAGCTATCGTTTAGCGAATCTAGATTACTGTGTGATGACGAAGTTAGACGAATGCGCCACGTTAAGCGACGCTATGGGAATGTTAATTGAATACACATTGCCACTTGCCTATATCACCGATGGGCAGTCTGTACCGGAAGATATTGATATTCTTAACTCATCAGAGTTTATTGCACGTGCGGTTAACTTATTGAAAAGTCAGAAAAAAAATCAAGCGTTGGAAAGTTTACACCTAAGCAACCAATAAATTTTATATTAAGTCAATCAGCAGCAGGTGATATTGAGGAAAGCAACTACACTTAAACTGTACTTTATTTAATATTCTATTATGTCGTTAGAATTATCATGATTATAGGAGCAAGATAATCCATGAGTCATCCAGTTCAAGTCATTGCCGTAACGAGTGGTAAAGGGGGCGTTGGTAAAAGTAATGTCTCTGTTAATTTAAGTTTAGCGCTGGCTGCATTGAATCGCAGAGTGGTCTTAATGGATGCCGATTTAGGACTGGCCAACATCGATATTCTCCTTGGTATTCGAGCAGATAAAACCATCGCCGATGTACTTTCCGGTGAATGCGATTTACGCGATATTTTGATTAAAGGGCCAGGTGGTATTCGTATAGTGCCGGCCGCATCCGGTGTTCAGCATATGGCATCATTAAATGCTCAGCAGCACGGTGCAATGATACAAGCGTTTAGTGATCTAGGTAATCAGTTGGATGTATTGGTGATTGATACTGCTGCAGGCATATCCGATACCGTCGTCAGTTTTGTTAGAGCAGCACAGGAAGTCTTGGTCGTTGTATGCGACGAACCTTCGTCGATTACAGATGCCTACGCATTGATTAAATTACTAAATAAAGAATATGGTTTAGTTCGCTTCCGTGTAGTCGCTAATATGGTTGGCAATCCAAAAGAAGGGCATCATTTATTTCTCAAATTGAGCGGTGTTTGCGAGCGATTTTTAGACCTCACTATGCAATATGTAGGTGCAGTTCCGTTTGATGAAAATGTGCGTAAAGCGGTACAAAAACAAAAACCTGTGATTGAAATGTTTCCTCAAACAAAAGCGTCTCAGGCATATCGCCAACTCGCGAACAAAGTCAACGATTGGCCTGTGTCATCTTCACCACGGGGTCACTTAGAATTTTTTGTTGAAAATCTTTTGGCATCTTCTATGGCAAGCCAAGCGAATGCGACCAGTCATTTATAATATCGCTAGAGTGTTCTATTTTACCGTGCGTTTACTCAAAGCCTTATCGACAAGCTTATCGAAAAAGCTGTCGAAAGGATTATCGAAACAATTTTCTAAACAATTATCGAAGCAATTGTTTAGAAAAAAAACGTGCAAAACACATAATATCTCAACCATTCGATCTCTAAAAGTTGGTAATAAGGTTGGTAGTAATGATGGCGACTGAGGGTATTGGTCTATATACACAAGCTCATGAGGCGGTGCAGGTAAATGCACCAGCGGATATCTGTGTCGAAGATTATGCAGATTTAGTGAAACGTATAGCACAGCATATGGTGGCAAAAATGCCCGCCAGTGTACAAGTGGATGATCTGATTCAGTCCGGCATGATTGGCCTTTTAGAAGCCGCCAAAAAATATGATGGTTCTCGTGGTGCCAGTTTTGAAACCTACGCTGGCATTCGTATTCGTGGCGCTATCGTTGATGAGATTCGAAAAGGCGATTGGGTTCCTCGCTCAGTTCATCGTAACAGTCGATTAATCAGTAATACCATTCATCAATTAGAAGCTAGCTTAGGTCGTGATGCAAAAGATAGTGAAATTGCAGAAGCCATGGGCGTTGATATTGATGAATATTATGCAATGTCTCGCGATGCAAGTTCTAGTCGCTTATTTAGTATCGATGACTCTTTTGAAAGTGATGAATCGGTTATTAGCAACGAGAAAAATCCACCTTTTGTCGACCCCCATGATGGCGCGCAACAGCAAGCATTAAAATCATCATTGGTTACAGCAATTGATACATTACCTGAGCGAGAAAAATTAGTTCTCTCTCTTTATTACGACGAAGAGCTTAACTTAAAAGAAATTGGTCAAATTTTAGGCGTTAGTGAGTCTAGAGTGAGTCAAATTCATAGCCAAGCGGCGCTACGTTTACAATCGAAGTTAAAAGACTGGCAGTCAGCGTAATTCTCATGCTTATTTTGAGTAATTCACTGGCTACATTAGAAACAGCGTCTAGACTGTAAATAGACAACGTTTCAACGAGTGTGTGGAGGTTACATTGGACAAGAATATGAAAATACTCATCGTAGATGATTTTTCAACTATGCGAAGAATTATTAAAAACTTATTGAGAGATTTGGGGTTTACCAATACTCAAGAAGCGGATGATGGTTTAACCGCCTTGCCTATGCTCAAAGGAGGCGATTTCGATTTTCTGGTAACAGATTGGAATATGCCAGGTATGACGGGTATAGAATTATTAAAAGAGGTGAGGGCTGATGATAAGTTAGCAAGCCTACCGACTTTAATGGTAACTGCAGAAGCGAAAAAAGACCAAATTGTTGAAGCGGCTCAAGCGGGTGTTAATGGTTATGTCGTTAAGCCATTTACCGCTCAAGCACTTAAAGAAAAAATAGAAAAGATTTTTGATCGTGTATAGCAAGGGTTTATAGGTATTAATTGAAAAACGCCGTTTTAATAGCAGAAGGTTAATCAATGGAAACCCAGTTAAGTACACCAACGCCAGATATGATTGAAGAACTTCGCCAATGTGCAGCGGCGTTAACAGAAAAGTTGCAAGGCGATCAATATGAAGAAGCATCCGCATTAATTGAAAAAGTGACGGATTGTCGAGATCGACATATATTTCAATCCATAGGAAAGTTGACGCGTGGTTTACACGACTCAATGAAAAATTTTAATGTTGATGGTGGAGAGTCAGAAAACCTCAGTAAAAACCCAGGTGAGTGTGAATTTAACGATGCATCTAATCGTTTAAATTATGTAATGGAACTGACTCAAAATGCAGCAGAAAAAACCATGGATATGGTAGAAGAGGCTGCACCAATTTCATTAAGCTTAGGTCAAGAAGCTGCCGTCTTAAAAACTGAATGGTTACGGTTGCGCCAGCGTGAAATGACACCCGATGAATTTAGAGGGTTTTATGAACGCCTAGATAATTTTTTTGATGTGACGGATACCAGTACAAAAAAGTTAAATGATAATTTACAAAGCATTATTCTCGAACAAGGCTTTCAAGATTTAACTGGGCAAGTACTCAAACGGGTTATTAGTTTAATGAGTGAGGTAGAAGATAATCTCGTATCTCTTGTTAAAATTGCCGCACAAGTTGAATCTGTTGTTGGAATTAAGCCAGAAGAAGTGAAAGCGCAAGCCGAAAAAGAAGCTGACATCAAAGGAGAAGGGCCTCAGATAAAATCTGAGGAACGAGAAGATGTTGTAGGCAGTCAAGATGAAGTTGACGACTTGTTATCCAGTTTAGGTTTTTAAGGAGAGCTCAATGAGTTTTGCCGAAGATGAAGAAATACTTCAGGACTTTTTAGTTGAAGCGGGAGAGATTTTAGAACAATTATCTGAACAGTTAGTTGATTTAGAGCAGCGCCCTGACGATAAAGATTTACTGAATGCCATTTTTAGAGGGTTTCATACCGTAAAAGGTGGCGCTGGTTTTTTACAGCTCGATACAATGGTTGAATGCTGCCACGTAACAGAAAATTTATTCGATATTCTACGTAATGGTCAGCGTGAAGTGACATCTGAGTTAATGGATGTTGTATTACAAGCATTAGATGCTGTTAATCTACAATTTGAAGCTATCCAACAACGCCAGACTCCAGAAGCAGCTGATCCCGAATTAATAGCCATGCTTGGTCGACTGGTTGCATGCGAAGATATTGCTGAAGATAATACAGCCGCTGCAGAGACAGAAGCAACAGAGACAGCTGAAGAAGTTGCCGTAGAAGATAGCCCTGCTACAGAAGAAAACACCATTACAGAAGCAAGTGCTGAGCCTGGTCAACCTGGCGATGATATCACCGACGGAGAGTTTGAGCAGTTAGTAGATGCTGTCAGTGGTGATGATGTGTCATCAGCAGCTCCAGCACCAGCTGAAGAGAGCCCAGTAGTTTTAGATACCGGTAGCGATAGCAACGAAATTACAGATGATGAGTTTGAAGATTTACTAGATCAGTTACACGGTAAAGGCAAAGGACCAAGCGTTAACGGCGAAGCAGCCTCGGTTCCAGAAAAATCAGAAACAAAAGCGACTACAGAAACGCCATCTACGGCTAAAGCTGACGTTCAAGCGGCGGCTAGTGACAGTAACATTATTAATGACGATGAGTTTGAAGCTTTGCTAGATGAGTTGCACGGTAAAGGCAAAGGTCCTTCTAAGGATACTGTTGCTGCCCCAGCATCTACTGAAACAAAACCTGCAGAAGCGAAACCTGTAGAGACTAGCTCAGCCGCAGAAAAACCTGTACCTGCTCCAGTGGTTGCAAAAAAAGCAACGCCTGCACCGGCAGCCAAAGCGCCAGTAAAAACACCAACAAAAACGCCAGTAAAAGCACCGGCAAAATCTCCGACAAAAGAAGCGGCTGCTCCACCAGCACCTGCTGCAGAAACGACAGTACGTGTAGATACCCAGCGCTTAGACGATATTATGAATATGGTTGGTGAGCTTGTATTAGTACGTAATCGTTTAGTGCGTTTAGGCGATAAAAGTGCTGATGAAGCCTTAGGTAAAGCGGTAGCCAATCTTGATGTAGTGACGGCAGATTTACAAACATCCGTCATGAAAACACGTATGCAGCCAATTAAAAAAGTGTTTGGTCGATTCCCTCGCGTGGTACGAGATCTAGCACGAAACCTGAAAAAAGAAATCAATTTAGAGTTAGTCGGTGAAGAAACCGATTTAGATAAAAACTTAGTTGAAGCACTAGCAGATCCTTTAGTGCATTTGGTGAGAAACTCGGTGGATCACGGTATCGAAGCACCTGATGTTCGAGTTAGCAATGGCAAAGACAAAGTCGGTAGAGTGATATTAGCTGCTCAACAAGAAGGCGATCATATCTTGTTGTCTATCACTGATGATGGTGGTGGTATGGACGCTGACAAACTACGCGATATCGCTGTTGGTAAAGGCTTGATGGACAACGATGCGGCTCAGCGATTGTCTGATACCGAAGCGTTTAATTTAATTTTTGCCCCCGGTTTTTCGACCAAAACAGAAATATCAGATGTCTCAGGTCGAGGCGTAGGTATGGATGTCGTTAAAACAAAAATCATGCAGCTCAATGGTTCAATTGAAATAGAATCAGAGATGGGAAAAGGCACAAAAATACTCATTAAAGTACCATTAACCTTAGCGATTATGCCTACGTTAATGATTATGTTGGGTGCTCAAGCATTTGCATTACCTTTAGTGAGTGTGAATGAAATATTCCATATGAATCTGCAAAAAATTAATATTGTCGATGGCCAAGAGTGTGTGTCGATACGAGACCAGGCGATACCTTTATTCCATCTAAAAAATTGGTTAGTCAATGGCTCTGCCAATGAAGAAAAACCATTAGAGGCACATGTCGTCATTGTGACGGTAGGTACTCAGCGTGTAGGATTTGTTGTTGATCAACTGATTGGTCAAGAAGAAGTGGTGATTAAACCGCTAGGAAAAATGCTAAACGGTACGCCGGGGATGGCAGGAGCAACTATTACTGGCGATGGCACCATAGCACTGATCTTAGATGTGCCTAGTATGTTACAGCGTTATGCAGCAGGCAGTGCATAATTTTATACCATCTTAAAGAGGTTTGAGAGCGCGAATTTTTCGCGCCCAACTCACTTTTATTAGCATAATAATTGTTAATTACACTGCGTCGTATATTAAATGCCAATTACTATATTAATCGTTGATGACTCACAATTTTTCCAGCGTGTATTGTCGGAAATAATAAACGAAAATCAACAATTTAAAGTGATCGGTGTAGCGAATAATGGACGGGAAGCGATAGAGAAAGTCAATAGCCTCAATCCCGATATTGTCACGATGGATTATGAAATGCCGATGATGGATGGCGTTACCGCTGTTCGTGAAATCATGTCTACTCATCCTTTGCCGATTCTTATGTTGTCGTCGATGACATTCTCCGGTGCAAAAATTACAATTGGTGCACTAGAAGCCGGTGCAGCTGAGTTTATGACAAAAAACTTTGCCGAAATATCCGGTAAGGGCAGTGCAATTAAAAAGCGTTTGTATGATACTTTGTTGGCATTAAGCAAAAGTCGGTCTATTCATTGTGCTCCTAATGAAGATAATCGAATAACCTGTGCTACCGTTCCAACAGAAGAGGAATCGGACAGCGTTACCCATTCTACGATTAATCGCGCTACTCACCCCGCTAATCACCCCGCTAAAAAAACACCAATAAGTAGCTCTATTCTCAATAAAAAGACTTGTGGAAAACCAGAGCTGGCAGAATTAAGTCGTAAAGTTAAAATGATTGCTATTGGTGCTTCAACAGGAGGCCCGTTAGCATTAAGTGAATTGTTGCGAAGTCTTCCAGAGAGTTTTCGTTTCCCCATTCTCATTATTCAACATATGCCGGAAAACTTCACCTTGGCATTTTCTCAGCGGCTCAACAAACAATGTAATATAGACGTTAAAGAGGCCGAGGATGGCGATTATATACAGCCAGGAAGAGCGTTGCTCGCTCCCGGTGGCAAACAAATGATTATCGATAAAAAAAATAAAAATCGTATTAAAGTTATGGATTCTAAAACAGAGATTAATTATAAGCCCTGTATTGATATTAGTTTTGCCTCTTTATCTAATAGCTATGCTGATTCTGTGCTAGGCATTGTTTTAACCGGAATGGGTAGTGATGGTTGTGATGGCTCTCGACTGTTAACCGGAAATAGATCTACAATATGGACGCAAAACGAAAACAGTTGTGTCGTGTATGGCATGCCAATGGCTGTTGATAAAGCGAATCTCTCAAGTGCATCGCTCGATCTAAAAGAAATGTCTTCCTACTTAAATAGCCTTTAATTAACGCTAATTCATTATAACAATTATTTTCATTTCTTTTTTCCTCCTTCCCTCCCTTCCTATACAGCCTATCTACACTGAAGATGAGATTGCTAAAACTCGACTTCCGAACTATGTTTATAAAGGGGTTCTTTAAACAGAGATTCCTTAAGCTTTTTTAGCGAATATCTATGATTTTCTTCTTTATTGATTGTTAATGAGATTATATGAAATTAGACTTTTTCAGTGTGGTCGGAATAATGATTGCCTTTGCGGCATTGTTAGGCGGTAATTTTCTTGAGGGTGGGGCGTGGCAACAGTTACTCAATGGTCCTGCGGCGCTTATTGTTTTTGGTGGTACCATTGGTGCGGCTATTTTACAAACACCTATGTCATCTTTATCAAGAGCATTAAAGTTATCACGTTGGATTTTATTTCCTCCGACTATTGATTATAAAAAAACGATTTCAAAAATAGCTAATTGGTCTACTATCGCCAGAAAAAATGGTCTTTTAGGATTGGAGAGTCAAGTAGGGATAGAAAAAGATCCTTATATCCAAAAAGCATTAAAATTACTTATTGATGAAGGTTCACCGCAAACCTTACGTCGTGTATTAGAGTCAGACCTTATTTTAGACGAGCAGCGTGATCAGGATGCAGTAAGGTTTTATGCAAGTATGGGAGGTTACGCACCCACGGTAGGGATTATTGGCGCGGTGATGGGATTGATTTATGTGATGCGAAACTTAGACGATCCATCTTTATTAGGGGCAGGGATTGCCGTGGCTTTTATCGCGACAATTTACGGTGTCGCATTAGCGAATTTATTGTTGTTACCCATCGCTAATAAATTAACCACATATATCAATCAACAATCACATTTAAAAGAGTTAGTGATAGAGGGGACGGTATATGTAGCTGATGGTGAAAATCCACGTTCGATAAAATTGAAATTAGATGGTTTTATTCCATGATCACCATGGTAGAGCACAGTTATGCTTAAACGGCGATCATTAGATTTGCATATTAATCATGAACGCTGGTTAGTGTCATATGCTGATTTTGTTACTTTGCTCTTTGCTTTCTTTGTCGTAATGTATTCTGTTTCACAGATCAATGAAAGTAAATACGAAGAGTTAACATCCACATTAAATGGTTTTTTTAGTGAGCAACAAAACACGACTGAAACAAAACAAGCAGCAGAATCTCCTAGCGCTAATGTTATTGAATTACCCACACTAGAAACGGCATTTTATCAACAATTGCTACCGCTTATTGAAGAAGGCGCTATCGAGGTCAGCAGTAATGAGTTGTGGTTACAGATATCATTGAGTAATCGTATTCTTTTTGATATTGGAAGTGTAAAACCAAGCGAACAGGCAAACGACGTTATTGCGCAAACTGCGACGATTATGAAAGATACCGTTAACCCCATTCGTGTCGAAGGCTTTACCGATAATGTAGCGATCAATACGGCGCAGTTTCCGAGTAATTGGCAGCTATCATCGGCAAGGGCATCGGCTATTGTTCAGTTGTTATCGGCTAATGGTGTTTCCCCGTCACAGTTGTCGGCAGTGGGCTATGGTGAGTTTCAGCCTATAGCCGATAACAGCACCGAAGCCGGTCGTACTAAAAACCGCAGGGTAGTGCTCATGATTGGTAAATTTAAAGAACATCGACCACTTATTCATAACAGCACCGTAGACGTGGAGCCGGAAAGTTATATTGAGGAAGAGCAAGGGCTAAATAGTACTTCTCGTTCCTTGAACGCACCTGAATCGTTGTTAAGGCAAACAAAGCCAGCGCCATCTACAACATTAGATACGTTAACACCGATTACATTGGATAACGGCGAATTATTGTTTACCAGCGACCCTATCAAGCAATGAACGCTCCGTTGCTGAGCTAGTAGATCAGCCAATAGGTGAGCCAGTAGATAGGTCGGCGAGTGAGCTAGCTAGTCGTCCCAGTGATTGCTTAACTGTCATTAAATAAGCATACAGGGCATGGAAATTGCTCAATTTAAATAAAGTGTACTCAAAAAGCCATTATCGACTAAAAAATGACGCTAATGCCTTAAGGAGCCTCTGAATAAGTCTGAGTGAAATTTTCGGTGAGATAAAATGAGTGTATTTGAGGCGAATATTGAAGGTAATAGCGAGCTATTGGCGAAATATTCAACGAAAAATACGCTTATTTTAGCCAGCGAAAAATCACGCATGACTTGTTCAGAGGTTCCTTAAGGATTGAATAAACAAATTTGTGTTGAGAGAGGTTAGCACCGTGCAAGTGTGGACAGTAGCAAATCAAAAAGGGGGAGTAGGGAAAACGACCACCTCCGTTACCTTAGCGGGTATAGCCGCCGAGCAAGGCAAGCGAGTATTGCTTATTGATCTCGATCCACAAGGTTCACTGACCTGCTATTTTGGTGGTGATCCCGATCATGTGCCGATTAGTGTTTTTACCTTATTTCAAGATAAGTCAGTCGTCTGCCTCGAAAGTATTATGCAGCTGTTATTACCAACAGGGTTTGATAATGTCACCTTATTACCCGCCTCAACCGCATTAGCGACCTTAGAGCGGTTAGCGGTGGGTAAGGGCGGTCTTGGCTTAGTGATTAGTCATACAGTAAGACAAGTAAGAGATGAGTTTGATCTAGTGATCATTGATTCACCGCCGGTGTTAGGTGTGTTGTTAATAAATGCACTTGCCGCATGTGATCGTCTTATTATTCCGGTACAAACTGAGCATCTTGCGCTGAAAGGCTTAGATCGAATGTTACATACATTACGGATGTTAGATCAGTCACAACAACGCGCCTTACGTTATGTGATTGTTCCTACGATGTTTGACCGTAGAACACAGGCATCGGTTGTTTCACTACGCAAAATACGGCATCAGCACGGAATGGATACATGGCCGAGTAAAATCCCTATCGATACACGTTTAAGAGATGCAAGCCTAGCGGGTGTACCGCCAAATATTTACGACGCTAAAAGCAACGGCTTAGTAGCGTATAACAGCTTATATCATTGGCTTTTAGAAGACCAAAAGCAGGAAACGTCTTCCAGCTGGGGAAAGTTTCACCGACCGTCTAGTACACAGGTTGCTCGATGACTTCCCGTAAAAAACCACAACAGCAACTAGCCTGTTATTTTGACGAGCTATTAACCGAGCTAGACGAAGATATCATTAAGCCTACCGCTGAACCTATATCTGACACTACTAAAAAAGCGCCAGCTTTAGCAGAACCTCGTACGTCAAAGGTAGCCGTGCCAAAAGTAGCAGTGTCAAAGATAGCCGCACCAAAGGTAGCCGCACCAAAGGTAGCGCCAGTAGAATCTACCACGACACGGACAACGAAACCTATAAATCCCCCTGCGTCTAAGGTTGTCTCTCAGTCTGCTCCTGATTCAGTATCACAAACAGCGCATTCGACTAATCCCGTATCTGCGCCTAAGAAGCCGCTGCAAGCGCCTGTCAATCATGATGCTTCTACCAGTACTTCTACCCATACTTCTACCAGTGTTTCTAGCAGTGATACTGGTCTTATGCCCAAGCCGACCGTGCATAAACAATCGGCTTCGCCATCTAGCCAGCCTTTAGCCGATGTTGATTTACGTCAAAGAGAAAAAGATAAGTTAGAGCGTTTACTGAAAACACTAACCCCGACGGTCGAATCACAATTAATTCAGTCTGCACCCAAGGTAGATGTTAAACCACAACCAGTAGAGACGGCTCAACCCACAAAATCAGTAGAGACTATTGATGTAAAAACCAAACCAGTAGCAGCTCCTACTGTTCCTAAGATAAAAGTTGATCAAGATATATCCCTGAATCAAACCACAGCAGTAGATGTAAAAGTTGATGTCGCTGTTGAGGCAGAAACAGAAACAGGCTCAGATATAAATGGCTTAGCCGCCCCTATCGATATGATGAGTACCAGCCCTCATCGTTGGGAACCATTAGGGCATGAATGGCAAGAGAATGGGCGGCCAGCTTGGGCGGAAAATTCATTTGATGTGCTATTAGTTGAAGTAAACGGCGTTAAACTTGCGCTGCCGTTAGAAGCTCTAGATGGTATTTACCCTTTGGAAAATGATTTAACCCCTCTGTTTGGGCAAGCAAAATGGTTTATGGGTTTACAAAAAACCATTACCGGTAATGTCAGCATTATCAATACGGCACAGTTTGTGATGCCAGAACGTTACGATAAAGAACATATTAGCGAAATAAAATATAGCGTAGCGATTAATGGCTCTGGTTGGGGGTTGGCTGTGGACAGCATTCATCAGCCGGTGCCAGTCAATCCAGATGACATTCGTTGGCGAGTAAGGCGGTCAGAGCGCCCTTGGATGGCGGGAACGGTAAAAGATCATATGTGTGCTTTGCTCGATATCCCTTATTTGGCTCATTCATTAAAGACTCAAGATAGAAATAGGCAAGCCCCCAATGATTGATCACCCAAGAAAGTATGTGCTTGGATACATTGCTTTCCAATATTGTTCTCCAAAATCATTGCTAAATATTTTGCTAAATAAGTGGCAAGCTCAGTAAGCTTAACTATAGTTAGTTATAGTAAAAGTGAATTGTGGTAAGTAAAGACAGATAGATGAATACGGATAGCAGTCTTTACTCTATTCGCGTCAATAGTCAAAAAAGCATTAATCGAGGATAAGTACATGGCGAGCAATACCGCACAAGAAAAAGTGAGTGATGATCCGGTTCTTCAATGGGTAACGTTTCGTCTGGCAGGTGAAACCTATGGTATCAACGTTATGCAGGTACAAGAAGTACTGCGTTATTCTGAAATTGCCCCCGTGCCCGGCGCGCCACCTTATGTGTTAGGCATCATCAACTTACGTGGTAACGTAGTGACAGTGATTGATACACGGCACCGTTTTGGCCTAACCTCGGGTGAATTAACCGAGAGTACACGCGTTGTGATTATAGAAGCCGATAGTCATGTAATCGGTATACTGGTCGATAGCGTTGCCGAAGTGGTTTATTTGCGTCAATCAGAAGTTGAGAATGCGCCAAATGTAGGCAACGACGAAAGTGCTAAGTTTATTCAAGGTGTTTGCCATAAAAACGATGAACTGCTTATTCTGATCGAGCTAGATAAGCTATTAACAGACTCCGAATGGGCAGAGATGGATGACGTGTAATCATGGAATCAATGAGTAGTACGCATGACTTGATACAATCAGTGTCTCGGTGGGCTAGCCTCACTGAGATACAGATACTTTATGTAGGTATTTTATTCGTTGTTGTCTGTGTACTGTCTATTTTATGGTTCAGTCGGAAAAAATCTAAAGCGTTAAACACGCAACTGGAACAATTACAAAAAGCCCTTATCGCATCTAACAGCACGACGATTGGCATGGGGCAAAAACTCATCCATCTAGAAAAACAACTTCAAGGTGTTGATCAGTACCAGCAGCGTAATCAAGAAACAGTTCAGCAATCGTCGAAACAACGACAAAAAATTTCCAATACAGAAAACAATCCCATTCATGAACCCAGCTCAAATAAACAAAGCAGACTTCAGAAAACTGAAGCCACTAATAAATTATCGCTAGTCGATAACGACTTTCTAGAAAAAAACATTCTGGACAGAGAAGAGATGCCTAGCGACGAAGCCTACGAAACATCACGCCAACTCTTGTCTCAAGGTGTCGACATATCCGAAATCGTCAAGCAAAGCGGTCTCTCCTATAGCGAAGTGTTCCTAATGCAGAAACTCGCCAAATAATTCTCACCAAAAAACATCTATAAGGTTTTTACGGACGCTTTCTATTCACGCCCATACACATCTTCCAACCTTACAATATCGTCTTCACCTAAATAAGAACCGGATTGCACTTCAATTATTTCCAAAGGAAACTTACCCGGATTTGATAATTGATGTACTTCACCAAGAGGGATGTAGGTGGATTGGTTTTCACTCAGCAGCATGGTTTTTTCACCGCAGCGTACTTTTGCTGTGCCTTCTACTACCACCCAATGTTCAGCGCGATGGTGATGCATTTGTAATGATAGTTGCGCGCCTGAATTAACAACGATACGTTTTACCTGAAAACGTTCGCCAGAGTCAATGGAGTCATAATAACCCCATGGACGGTAAACTTTACGATGTAGGCTGCACTCACTTCGCTTGTCTTTTTTCAGTTGATTAACAATTGTTTTCACGTCTTGAACGCGGCTTTTATCGGCCACCATAATGGCGTCGTCAGTTTCTACTACCACTACATCTTTTAAACCAATAGTGGCGATTAGTTTGTGTTCTGCTTGGATGTAACAATTGTTATTATCTAGTGCGATGATATCGCCTTTGCCTTTTTTAATGACATTACCGGCGTTATCTTGCTTCGACACTTCCCATAATGCCGACCAAGAACCTACGTCGTTCCATTGAGCATCTAATGGCACAATCACTGCGTCTTTGGTTTTTTCCATCACCGCATAATCAATGGAGTCATCAGGGCAGGCTTCAAACGTGTCTGCTTGAATACGTGTGAAATCGAGATCGCGTGTGGCAGCAGCGATAGATTGTTCACAGCAAACCAGCATTTCTGGGTTGAATTTTTTGAGTTCTTCAATATAGCGTGAGGCTTTAAATAAGAACATGCCGCTATTCCAAAGGTAGTCACCTGAGCGGATATAGGATTCGGCTGTTGTTTGGTCGGGTTTTTCAACAAACTGGTCGACCACGCAAGCGCCTTGGTTGTCGATAGCTGTTCCTGTTTTAACATAACCATAACCGGTTTCTGCTGCTGTCGGTACAATACCAAAGGTGACTAACTTTCCTGCGTTCGCTTGCTCTACGGCAATGCTTACAGAGCGTTCAAACTCAGGGATGTTTTGAATCACGTGATCTGCAGGCAACACTAGTAGCATGGCTTCTGGATGGGCAAGGGCGGCTAATGCTATCGCGGGTGCAGTATTGCGACCAAAAGGTTCTAGTAAAATATCGCTGGCAGATGTGTCTATAGCGCGTAATTGCTCGGCCACCATAAAACGATGGTCTTCGTTACAGATAACAACGGGGGGAGAGATAGACAGAGAGTCTTGGTTAAACTGCTTTAGTCGATCCACCGTTTCTTGGAGCATGGTGAGTTCGGAGACTAAAGGTAGAAATTGTTTGGGGTAGAGCGACCGCGAATAAGGCCATAGACGTGTGCCTGAACCGCCAGATAAGATAACCGGTAAAATCATAGTAGTCACTTCTTTTTAATACATTGTTCAGTGGTAAGTGGTTAATTCTTCCGAATTTAACCGTTAATAAGTCGATGTTAACATACTCGGCTTGTACTTTTTGGTGTCTATTGATTATTAGTATATTCTTATAAACAGCACGGTAATTTAAAAGGTAAAAAATGGCAGTAATAAAATATGAAGGAGTTAATGTACCCAACGAGCAAGGTGAGTCGGTATTAGAAAGCTTGGAAAAGGCTGGTTTTCGCATCCCTTATAGTTGTCGTTCTGGTGTGTGCCAAAGCTGTATGTTACAAACAAGTGATACGATTTCCATCGACTCACAAAAGGGCTTGCGTGAGCAGCAAGTTATGCAGGGATATTTTCTTTCTTGTTGTTGTTATCCTGAAAATGATATATCCGTTACTGCTAAAGCTTGTTCAGATCATGCTATGGGTCTTGTGGTTGATAAAAAAATACTCAATGCACAGAGTAAAATTTTTGCTGTATTTATCGAAGTTGATTTTACGTGGTTTGCAGGACAATATATTAATATTTACTTAGATGAATATACGTCAAGACCGTATTCTATTGCGAGTCGCTGTGATGATCGTAAAGTGCTTGAGCTTCATATTAAAGAGCATGAATTAGGTGAGGTTAGTCGTTGGTTGAATAGCGGTTTAGGGATAGGCGATACCGTTAAGCTTTCTCTTCCTATTGGCGATTGTTTTTATACAAATAGCTATCAAGATAGTCCTTTATTATTGGTGGCTACCGGCACTGGCTTAGCGCCTTTGTATGGTGTTTTACAAGAAGCTTTATATTCTAATCACACGAAAGCGATTCATTTATACACGGCCGCTAGTGAGCCGAGCGGTTTGTATTATCAACATGAGCTGCAAAATATTACGAGTCAATTTGAAAATGTGCATGTGCACGCGGTGGCTAAACAGAACGCACAAGCGGGGCAGTTAGAAGGTGATGTGGTTTCTATTGTTAAACAACGGCATTCTGAGATGAAAGGCCATAAAATATTTTTATGTGGTTCGCCTACCATGGTTAAAGCATTACAGCGCGCATGTTTCTTTCAAGGCGCGACAATCAGTGATATTTTGGTTGATGCTTTTGAAATCGCAGTTAAGAAAATTGATAAATAGAGGTCTAACTAATATTGTCTACCTTCTTTCTTGATTTTCTTTTTTAACTTTCTTTCTTAATCTCTCTTCTTATATTCACTATTGTTGTGTCAGTTATGCTGGCATTGTTGCAGTCAACGCTTATAGCGTTCTATTTGCGACCGTTACGAAGAGTTTTAGCACTTGTCCCGGTTTAAGATATTTTTTTAAGGTTTCATCGTTCCATTCGCGAATATCTTTTGTGGAAACACTAAAGCGTTGAGCAATAAAAGACAGATTGTCTCCTGATTTTACGGTGTAAAGTACTTTTCTTTTTTCTGCGGAGTCATTCGTTGAGTTGTTCAACGTTAACTGCGCCAGAGTAGCATTGTCTTGCCAAATCACTAGTGCTTGCTTTTTCTTTAACACATCTTTTTCGGACATATTATTCCAATAGGCAATAGAAGATGGTTTGACTTGATATTTTTTACCAATGCTCCACAGCGTATCTCCAGCTTGAGTAATATATTTCACTTTTTTGTTTTTATTTTTTTTCTTGCTGGTATTTTGCCTAACCGCTAATCGCTGTTCGGCACTTTTTTGATAAAAATCAGATTGTTTAGACGCGGTTGGGATAAGTAATGTTTGGCCGACTCTAATACGAGAGCTAGCTAACTTGTTAGCTTTTTGGATGCTGCGGGTGTTGGTGTTAAAACGTTTTGCAATAAAACTTAATGCATCGTTAGGCTTTACAGTATAACGTTGCCACTGCATGCGTTTCTCGATAGGGTAAGACTGTAACGATGTGAGAATGTTATCTGCTTTTTCTAGCGGAACTAGTAACTCATGTGGCGCTTGAGGGTCTGTTGCCCAACGATTGTAAGCAGGATTCAGTGCGTAGACGTCGTCAATGTTCATGTTACTGATTTCTGAAAAAGTCGCTAAATCAATTTGTGATTGAATATCAATCGCCGTAAAAACAGCTGTGTTTTGAATAGGCGATAAGCTAAGTGCGTAATGTTCTGGAGTATCAATAATACGCGCCCACACGAAAAGTTTAGGTACATAAAACTGTGTCTGTTTTGGTAGTGGCAAAGACCAAAAATCCGTTGCTTTACCTACCTTTTTATTTCGCTTTATTGCACGTTTTACGGTGCCTTCTCCGGCGTTATAAGCGGCGATAGCCAACAACCAATCGTTATCAAAAAAGCGATGTAGGTAATTGAAATAGTCAATAGCGGCTTGCGTAGATTTAATCACATCGCGGCGCTCATCGTGCCACCAAGTTTGTGTCATATTAAATCGTTCACCTGTGCCGGGTATAAATTGCCAAAGCCCAGATGCTCGACCAGATGAATAAGCGAACGGATCAAAGCGGCTTTCAACAAACGGTATGAGAGCTAATTCGGTAGGCATATTGTTTTTTTCTAATTCACTCACAATATGATGAAGATATAAGCGGGCTTGTTCTGTTTGTTGGAAAATATCTTTCGGGTGTTTGCGATAGCGAGTAATTAACCCATTAATACGTTGCTCACCAATAGCAGGAATAGTATTTGATAGGGGCTTCGTGTTGAGCTGGTAGCCATGACGAATATGAGACCATAAGTCATCGTTGCTGTTGTTGGCAGGGTTATTGGCAGAGTTGTCGATAGGACTACCGTTATCTTTGTTTCCACTAGCAGTAGACTGAGCTTGCTGCTCTTGTTCCTGTTCATTATCTTCCAATGGTTTAGTAGGGAATGTCCCATCGCATGCGCTAATAATACTAATAAGAGAGCAGACGGTAAAAATCGTGCCATAACGTTTAGCGTGTTTCATCGAAGATGTGAGTAAGTGAGTTAATTGAGGCATTAAAGATAAAACAGTGAGTAGTGGGTAAGAACGTTGTATAAAAAATGGTATAGAAAATCGCATAGAGTAGGTAACTGTCTTCATTATTTTTACGGATAGCCTGTTAGTCTAATCAAGCCTTGTTAATATCACAAGGAATACCATAAAGAGTACCTCAAGGAATATGTGTGCTTAAGCTTCGTCTTTCCACTGGCGCAATAAAGCGAATGTTTCGGCGTTTGATAGAGCGATGTTCTTTTTCCAATATTGTTTAACGGCATCTTGTATTTCGGCTTGTGCTACACGTAAGAAAGGATTGTTTTGTTTTTCTTGCCGTAATTCAAAAGGAACCGTGGGTTTGTTTTCACTGCGACACGCGATAGTTTCTGCGATACGTTGATCGAGGTGACGATTGTTTGGCTCTACTGTTTGTGCAAAATGCAAGTTTGATAATGTGTATTCGTGAGCACAATGGACTTGCGTATTATCCGGTAGAGCCGCTAACCGTTGTAAGCTGTTGTGTAATTGTTCCGCACTACCTCCCATCAGTCGTCCGCAGCCTGAAGCAAATAAGGTGTCACCACAAAATAAAATAGGGACATCGTTAGATGTGTGTGAGTAGTACACAATATGCTCTTCCGTGTGCCCCGGCGTTTCCATCACCGTCAGCCCACCTTTGCCAAATAACGACACCACATCGCCTTCATATACAGGGTGAGTCACTTGCGGGATAGCAGGCGTTTTGGGGCCGTATACAGGGATGGGATTTGTGGCGGTAGCACATTGATCGATTAAAAAGTGAATACCATCAACATGATCATAATGGCGATGAGTAATGAGTATGCCTACTAAGCGTAGATGATATTGTTGGAGTACATGTAAAACCGCTTCGCCATCACCGGGGTCTATAATATAGGCATCTTGCGGTGAGGGTGGTTGAGTTTTTTGTTGAGTTCCTTGCTGAGTTCCTTGATAAGTGTTCTCTTGTATCGTTGCTTGGCCTGATTCGGATGACTGCTCTGCTTCAAGAGAATGCTTTGTTAGAGGGTGCTCTGTTAACAGCCAAAAGTAATTGTCGGATAGCGCAGGGATAGAGCGAATGTGCAACATAATACAGCCTGTTGTGTTTGATGTGAGGCGATGCTGGAGGGGTATCTTAGCGAATTATATACCTTTTAGTCTTTCATTTAAGGCTTTCGTTTAATTCTTTCGTTTAAGCCTTTGGTTGTATCAGTCGCGCTAGGATAAGCGTTTTTCTAGTGCTATGATCCTTGTATATTGATTATTTATCGCTTTCAAGGAAGAAAGTATGCGCTATTTTTTAGCTTTTTCTATCGCAGTCTTCGCGACGAGTTATTCTCCTACCTTACCTTCTTTTTACACTCTATGGTTATTACTGTTCCTTTCTCTCTGTGGTATTTACCGCCGTTATAGCCTTGTTGCTTGTGCGTTATTGGGTTTATGTGTTGGTTTTTATCAGGGACATATGCTGGTAGATCAACAGCTGCCATCAGCATTGGAGAGCATACCAATAAGTGTGATTGGAACGGTGGTTGGTTTGCCAATAAAAGATCGGCGCCGTGAACGCTTTCTTTTTTCGGTGACATCATTGGCAGAAAATTCATTCTCCGAATCATCATCAACCGAATCATCGGTGACGGAAGATCAACCCTCTTTGCATCACCATCTTGTTGGGAAAACCTTACAGCTTTCGCGCTACCAGCACTATAAAAATACGGCCGCAGTCTCTTTTTCATCGGCTGATCCGGTAACGGCTATTCCTATAGCGACAGGGCAGCAGTGGCAATTTACGGTAAAGCTGCGTCGCCCAAGAGGTTTTGTTAATCCGGCAGGAATGGATTACCACGCCTATTTATTACGCAACAATATTGCTGCTACGGGGTATGTTGTAAGTGCGAAGCGTTCACCCACCGCATCGTTAGAAAGGTTACCCCAACAATCAACCCAAAAATTACTAAGTGAGAACTGTGCGCAGGCGATAGTTGATTGTCTTCGATGGCATATCAAAGAGCGCTTATCTGTTTTAGCGACGCGAGTGAAGAGCGATAAAACAATAGGGGTAATTAATGCGCTCACGGTAGGTGACAGCCAAGGTATAAAATCTCAACAATGGGATGCCTTTAAAAACACAGGAACAGTACATTTACTGGCCATTTCGGGTTTGCATATTGGTTTGGCTGCCGTCATTGGCGCCACTATTGGCCGCAGTATCATGCGTTTTTTGAGTATTTTTAAGCCATTTTCGGTGAGATTACGTGTATTGCCGGTAGTTTTTTCTATTGGGTTTTCGCTGATGTATAGCCTGCTTGCAGGGATGAGTTTGCCGACTCAACGAGCACTGATCATGGTACTGGTGTATCAGTGCTGTTTGTTATGTCGGTATCGTGTGTCTCCTTGGTTACTGCTCACGATTGCATTATCTGGCATCGCGATTCTTGATCCTCTGTGCATTCAAAGTGCTGGATTTTGGCTGTCATTTTTGGCCGTGGCGGTCTTGTTATATGGATTTTTAGCTTATCGGCCAATAATCGGTTTTTTTCCATATCGACATGCTTTACAGGGCATAAAGGCTCAATGGTTGTTGACATTAGGCTTGTTATTGCCGAGCGTGTTTTGGTTACAAGGAGCGAGTATTAGCGCTCCGTTGGTTAACTTATTGGCTATTCCATGGGCTTCTTTCATCATAGTGCCATGTATTTTTATTTTGCTAGCACTATTGAGTTTGCAGGCGCTGTGGTTATATTGTTTTGAGTCTTTGATTCTCGATACAGCTATTATATGGGTGTTTTTTGTCATCGACTTATCCGTGAGTTATTTGATTGATGGGTTACTGTATGGTGATCAATTAGCCGGTGATTTTTGGCATCCCTCAATGCTACAGCCTACATTAACGGCGCTTATTTTAGGCGCATTGGGAATGGCTTACTTTCTATCCCCTAAGGGGGTTCCGTACCGTGGATTTGGCTTGCTGCTATTACTCCCTATTTTTTTCCCCATTAACAATCTGCCAGTGTTGAGAGCGACCTTTTTAGATGTAGGGCAAGGGACGGCTGTTGTCGTTGAAACAAAAAATCATCGCTTGGTATACGATGCTGGGCGTGTATTTAGCCAACGCTTTAATGCGGGAGAACACATTATTGCGCCTTATCTTCGATCCGTAGGCGGCTCTATCGTAAATAAAATTATGATTAGTCATAGCGACGGAGATCATGCTGGGGGTTTGGCAGGTTTACTAAGGGCGATTGAAGTCGATGAGAGTGTCAGCGATGCTGTTGTCTCTGGAGAACCTGAAGAGACTGGATTGAACGCTGATGTAGGCATTCAACAATGTTACCAAGGTCAGCATTGGCAATGGGATGGCGTTGATTTTGCCGTGCTGTGGCCTTCGCTTGATGCCTTAGGTGAAGCTCAACTCAACAGTAATAACTTATCTTGTGTATTACTTATTAGTTATGGGGATAAGCGGATTCTATTAACCGGCGATATAGAAAAAAAGGCGGAGTATGCCTTACTTCGTGACAGTCGCTTGGAAGCAGGCTTGGAGGTAGGCTTGGAGGTATCGCCATTGAGCCAATTTCGTTTGCCAGCATCGGTGGATATTATGTTGGTACCGCACCATGGCAGCAAAACATCATCATCAGAGAGCTTGCTGGCTCACTTGCACCCTGATTATGCAATGGTGACAGCGGGTCATAATAACCAATATCGACACCCACATCCTAAGGTTACAGATCGTTATCACGCTATTAATACTGAGCTAATAAATACTGCGTTATTAGGTGCGGTTAGGTTTTCTATTGATGAACAAAGTCATCGTTGGCATATAGAGCGCTGGCGACAAGTTAACAAGCGTTACTGGTTTGATAACGTGGGGCAGGGTTTGGGGCAGGGGCGGGCTGAGTCGTTCTAAAAGCTAGTAAACGAAGAAACGTAAACAGATAAGTAATATCTCTTTCTGTATTAAGGTCTTTCTGTATTAAGATCTCACTCTATAGGGGAGCTTGTGGCTGGGTTGTGTCCGTTGCTTGTGCGTTTAACATCGCTTGCTGTTCAATATTAAATTCTTCTATTACCTCGTTGATTGGAACTTCATCGGGGTTGAAATCAGTTTCTGGCATTAAGTGTACATCAAGCGATTTACGTCGCCCAAATAATACATCAGCCATTTGCTCAATCATTTCAGTGCGTCTTGGGTCAGGGTGAGATGATTTAAGCAATTCGTTTTGTGCTTTTTTATAGAAACCGTGAGCTTTAAGAACACCATCTTTTGCATAGGCTTTATGGCCTTGCACTATGTTTGATATAACTTTAACTTGCAATTCTAACCAGCTGATTTCATTTATAAAAGATTGTAAGTCTTGGTTCGAAAATTGACTATTCATATGCTGGCGTCTCAATATCCCAAGAGACTCTTTAAGATATGCTTGATAGCGCGCAATCTGTGCATCGCTTTTGCATATTCGAGAAATATGCCGAGGGCTAGATTCATTACTTAGCTCTGCAGCACGTGCTTCAGCATTATTTAACCCGGCTTTTAAATAAGTCGCTTTTGAGTTGATTTCGATCATCGCTTCATAGTTGCTTATAATTTCGTCATTAATTAACTTGGGAATAACTCTTTTTTCACATAATCCATCCAATACAATGACGACATCTTCCAATTCTTCTACACGAACCTTCATCTTCTCCAATCTAAAGGCAATTTCTTTTGCTTTAGCGACAAGGTGATTGCTATAAGCAACCAGACTCATAGAGAGTGCGGCGATAGTAATGAGTATCAGCAAGCTTGTAAAAGCAGTCATAAATCACGCTTATCCGAATGAAGTTATTATGAACATAACTATATTTAGAACTATATTGAGAGCTATATTAAGACCTATACTGTTATATCGGCATTATCTAAAAAAACTTTAATCGACGTTTTATCTATATATAACAAAAGGTTATAGTGATTATGGGAAGTGCTTTGTATGGTTTTTTAACGTAAGAGAATCAAGGTTTTTAAGCGAGTTGAGGGGTATTCAATGAAAAATAATCGTAACATTTACTTGACCCAAAGCACCGCAGCACTTATATATGCCATCCTTTAAATGAATGACGACTATTTTACATCACCACTTTTTCTCTCTATTACCCCCTTAATACGTACAATATTTTGAGTGGCAGGGTATAAGGAAGGTGTAAGAAAGAGCTGAGGGAAATGTTTTAAAACGCACTTAGATGCATGTAACTCACTTACGTCATAGAGCTCAATGCTAAAAGTTCGATATTAAGAGTTCGATACTAGAAAGATCATTACAAACATTACATATTTTAATACAGAGACAATATCTCATGGGCAAATCGCTTGTTATCGTCGAGTCACCGGCTAAAGCAAAAACTATCAACAAATACCTAGGCAACGATTTTATCGTGAAGTCGAGTATTGGTCATATCCGCGATTTGCCAACAAGTGGCTCATCAAAAACCCCCGTTGATGCTAAAGCAAGAGCGAAGCAAGCGGCGTTAACGCGCAAAATGTCTCCCGAAGATAAGGTTATTCATAAGGCGAAAAAGAGCCGTGAGCAATTAATTAAGCGTATGGGCATTGATCCCGACAATAACTGGGCTGCACATTACGAAATTTTACCGGGAAAGGAGAAGGTCGTTGATGAGTTGAAAAAACTTGCCACCTCTGCTGATACTATCTATCTCGCGACGGATTTGGATAGAGAGGGAGAAGCGATTGCTTGGCATTTACAGCAAGCAATAGGTGGAGATGAAAGCCGCTATCGTCGAGTAGTATTTAATGAAATTACGAAAACCGCCATCCAAAAAGCGTTTGAGACCCCCGGCTACCTTGATCAACATCGCGTAGACGCGCAACAAGCGCGTCGTTTCCTTGATCGCGTTGTGGGTTATATGGTTTCACCATTACTATGGGAAAAAGTGGCTCGTGGATTATCCGCTGGCCGAGTTCAATCGGTTGCCGTTCGCCTAGTCGTTGAGCGTGAACGTGAAATTCGTGCTTTTATTCCAGAGGAGTATTGGGATGTCTTTGCATCGCTTTTAACCACTGATCAGTCTAGCGTTCGTTGCGAAGTGAAAAAGCAGAAAGGCACTGCTTTTCGACCGAATAACAGTGAGGATTGCATGGCCTCCGTTGCTGAATTAGAAAACGCCACGTTCACGGTCGTTAAACGTGATGATAAACCCACTAGTTCAAAACCTTCTTCTCCCTTCATCACCTCTACCTTGCAGCAAACGGCCAGCACCCGTTTAGGTTTTGGCGTGAAAAAAACCATGATGATGGCACAGCGTTTATATGAAGCGGGCTACATTACCTATATGCGTACCGATTCGACTAACTTAAGTCAGGAAGCAGTGGCGTCTTGTCGCGATTATATTCTAGAGAACTACGGTAAACGTTATTTACCTGACGCACCGATTAGCTATTCAAGCAAAGAGGGGGCTCAAGAGGCGCATGAAGCCATTCGTCCTTCGAGTGTAACCGTGTCACCTACACAGCTTAGTGGCATGGAGCGCGATGCAGAACGCTTATATACATTAATATGGCAGCAATTTGTTGCCTGCCAAATGACACGCGCTGAATTTACTAGCACTTCTGTTGTTATTCAGGCTGGAGATTTTGAGCTACGCACTCGTGGTCGTGTGATTCGTTTTGATGGCTTTATGCGAGTCCAGCCACCGGCAGGTAAAAAAGAAGATGATGTGCTATTACCAGATGTGGCGGTCGGCGATGTGCTATCTCTTAAAACACTAGAACCTAAACAGCATTTTACTAAGCCAACAGCACGTTATACCGAAGCGAGTTTAGTGAAAGAGTTAGAAAAACAAGGTATTGGTAGGCCATCTACCTACGCATCTATTATTTCAACAATACAAGATCGCGGTTATGCTCATGTAGAAAGTCGCCGTTTCTTTGCGGATAAAATGGGCGATATTGTCACTGATCGATTAGTCGAAAATTTCGATGATTTATTAGACTATAGTTTCACTGCAAAGATGGAAGAGTCGCTAGATAGTGTGGCAGACGGTCAGATTGAGTGGCGAGACTTGTTGAATCAATTTTATACCGGTTTTGTTGATAAGTTAAAGCAAGCACAGCAAGCTGAAAACGGCATGCGTCTTAATTCGCCCACGGAAACCGATATTAGTTGCTCAACGTGTAGTCGCCCCATGCAGATTCGCACAGCTAGTACGGGTGTGTTTTTGGGCTGCTCTGGTTATGCACTACCACCCAAAGAGCGCTGTAAAACCACCATGAATCTAGTCTCTGGTGACGAGGCCGTCAGTGTCGATACAAATGTAGCGAGTGGTTCAGGAACAAGTGAGAGCGATGAGACGGCTGCAGAAGAAGCTGAAGTTCGGCAATTACGTAATAAGCGCCGTTGTTCCATCTGTAACACCGCCATGGACAGCTATTTACTGGATGAAACCCGTAAGCTACATATCTGTGGTAATAATCCAGATTGTTCGGGTTATGAAGTGGAAACGGGCACGTTTAAAATAAAAGGTTACGAAGGACCTGTTTTAGATTGTGATAAGTGCGGTAGCGAGATGCAGCTAAAAACAGGACGTTTTGGCAAATACTTTGGCTGCACAAATGAGGAATGTAAAAATACGCGTAAATTATTGCGCAATGGCGAAGCTGCGCCGCCCAAGATGGATCCGGTGCCAATGCCAGAGTTGGAATGTGTAAAAGTGGACGACACTTACATTTTGCGCGATGGTGCTAGCGGTTTATTTTTGGCTGCAAGTCAGTTCCCGAAAAACCGTGAAACACGAGCGCCACTAGTGTCGGAAATTATTCCGCATAAAGACGAAATCGATAATAAGTATAATTTTTTGTTTTCTGCTCCTACAGAAGATGATGACGGCAATCCAACGCTCATTCGTTTCAGTCGAAAAATAAAAGAGCAGTATGTGCAATCAGAAGTAGATGGTAAGGCTACGGGCTGGAAAGCATTTTACGAATGTGGCAAATGGGTAGTAAGCGCTGCGCCAGTTAAACGTAAAGCGGCACCTAAAAAGAAAGCGGCACCTAAGAAAAAAGCCGCGGCAAAGAAAAAGGCAGCACCTAAAAAGAAAGCCGTAGCAAAAAAAGCGCCTACATCCAAAAAATCATCGACTAAAGAGTAGTGTTCTTAAGTAAATGTGCTTTCGCTGAGTGATTTTTAATCTAAGGTGGAAGTACTCTTTACTTGCATATACTGATTAGTTGATCCGAAAAAGCTCATCCTAAGCAGGACATGTGCATATTTTTATTTAGTGCTGCTTACAACTAATCAGCATCCCTTTACATTTTCCTTGATTTGCCGCTACTTCCATTCGCTGAATATCGGACGAGGAGAAAGAGGTTTGCTCGGCAATAACATTATGACTATTGCCTTGCGCTAATGCCTGCCAAATAACCCAGCGCGCATCGTCCTCAGGTTGAATATACACAATACGTAAGCGTGATAAGCAGGCGCCTAGAGAAGATAGAAGTGCTTTATTAGGTGCGGTTGATGTAATCCACGTTGTCCATCGGTCAGAGTTCTGTTGTGTGAGAGAGGCAATAATCGTTGAAACAACCGTGTTGCTATCGTTAAAACTAGGAATAATCACTTCTGATATTGCACGAGTAGTTGTTGTGTGAGTAGTCGTTGTCTGAGTGGTGGGGTTTATGTCATTGCCCAAGTTGCTATCAATCTGACTGGGTGAATGATAAGAATAAATATCGTTCACGCTAATGCTGTTGGCGGTATCGGTTAAACCTGTCATTTGAATAGTCATACTACTTCTCGTTTCAGTTTGTTCACTTTCAATGTATTCGTTTTTATTCGCTATTTATTCGGTGTTTATTCTGTGAAATTAGTTCTATCACCGCTATTGAGCTGATATTCTCAACCGTATTACTATATTTTTTGTGATCAATTACGGCGTACAACACCCACGCTTAAACCTTCTATAGCAAAAAATTCTTGAGTAAGGTCAACAATAATGGGCGCAAAGTCTGGGTTTTCGGCGATCAATTCTACGATATGGCTATCAGAGCCTTTCTTAAAACGCTTTACCGTCACTTCATCACCAATACGAGCGACCACGATTTGCCCGTTAGTGACTTGCTGGGTTTGATGCACCGCTAACAAATCACCATCATGAATACCCACATCAATCATACTTTCACCGTGAACCTCGAGAAAATAATCCGCACTAGGCTGAAAAAACTCACGAGGCATCGCACAATGGTCTTGTACGTGTTCTTCCGCAAGAATAGGGCTGCCCGCAGCCACGCGACCAACAATAGGAATACCGGGATCATTTTTCGCTTCGTCTGCCGGTAAGCGAATACCGCGAGAAGCCCCCGGGACCATTTCGATAGCACCTTTACGAGCAAGCGCGCGCAAATGCTCTTCGGCAGCGTTCGCTGATTTAAAACCTAAAGATTTCGCAATTTCTGCCCTTGTCGGTGGGTAGCCGGTTTCTTCAATATTTTGCTTTATCAGCATTAATACTTGTTCTTGTCGAGAGGTTAGCTTGAGCATGTGACATCTCCAGTGATGTAGGTTCGCTATCTGTTCTAGATCAGCTCTAGGTATGTTTTTATATACAGTGCTTTATGTTTTTTAACTTTATACAGTGTTTTATACAGTTGTGCAAACTTTTATGCGCTTAGTATGCGTTTAGATAGAAAAAGTAGGCAATGAATTACCGTGTTTCATGGTTGAGCCATCGCTCTGTTGACAGCTAAGGGGCTTAGACGTATGTTGTTCCGCTTTGCAAAACATCCGAATAATTTCAGGAAAGAACAAATGGCTCTTGGCTCAGTAATGATCGACATAGAAGGGACCGCGCTTACAACAGAGGATAGGCAGTTGTTGCAGCACCCTTCGGTAGGCGGTGTTATTTACTTTTCTCGCAACTATGAATCACCGGATCAAATAAGTACCCTTAGTGCCGATATCCGTCGGTGTCGTCCAGAGATATTGATCGCGGTAGATCAAGAAGGTGGGCGAGTACAGCGGTTTAGAGCGGGCTTTACAAGGCTACCTGCCATGCAGCGGTTTTTACCTTTATTCCATAAAAATGCGGACGCAGCGCTGTCGTTAGTAGAAAACTGTGGTTGGCTAATGGCAGTAGAATTACTTGCGGTGGGGGTCGATTTTAGTTTCGCCCCAGTGTTAGATGTAGATGATAATTTTTGTAAAGTCATTGCCGACCGTTCGTTTTCTAGTGACCCAGATGAAGTGACTGCATTAGCCGGTGCCTTTATGCGAGGGATGAAGGATGCTGGTATGGCGACAACAGGCAAGCATTTTCCCGGTCATGGCAGTGTTGCTGGAGATAGCCATGCCGTTTCTCCTACAGATAATCGCACTTTAGATGAGATTCATTTAAAAGATCTGATTCCATTCAACGCTTTATTGCCTTCATTGAATGCGGTGATGCCTGCACATATTATTTTTCCGCAACTGGATTCCCTTCCGGTTGGTTTTTCCTCTTATTGGCTGCAAACTCAACTACGTAATGAACTCCATTTTGATGGCGTTATTTTCAGTGACGACCTGACGATGGAAGGTGCTGCTGTTGCCGGTAATTACGGTGAGCGAGCCATTGCGGCTTTAAGCGCAGGCTGCGATATGGTGTTAGTCTGTAATAACCGCAAAGGCGCTCTAGAGGCATTAGCTGCCGTAGAGCGTTATACAGGGGGAGAGAGCAATAAAAGTGATGAAAATATTGAACGTGTTGATAATGCCGAAAGCGCTAAAAGAAGTGAGCAATCAAGTAAACGCATTTTGTCAATGCAGCCGAATCCAGCATTACGCCCCAAAGATTTAGAAAATATAGAGAATATGGCGAGCTTAGAGAAGAGCGAACGCTACGTGAAAACCCGCGCCATACTCAATGCAATGACTTCAGCTTCATAACAAGAACCTCATAAGAAGGCTGCCGCTCAAAACGTTTTCCAATAAACTGTTCGCATATCTATAAAAATAAAGGCAAAAAAACGCATTAAGCAAAACACGCAATAAATAATTAAAAATAAATAAGCAAACACGTAAAGAGGTTCGACGGTCGATGGAGTTTTTAGAAGAAGCGGACGAATTGTATACACTGCAAGACATCGATACCGCATTAGATGCAATGGCCTTATCTATATGCGAAGAATATCGCCATAAAAACCCACTGGTTATCGGTGTGATGAATGGTGCAGTAGTCACTCTAGGTCATTTGTTACCTAAGTTTTCCTTTTTATTAGAAGTGGATTACTGCCATGCGAGTCGTTATGGGAAATCTACTTCCGGTGGCGAAATTGATTGGTTAGCCTACCCACATAAATCCCTCGAAAATCGCCATGTATTATTAGTTGACGATATTTTTGATGAAGGCGTCACACTTAAACATATTGCAGAATTCTGTCACATTCAAGGCGCCTCTTCGGTAAAAACAGCGGTACTGCTCGATAAAAAACACCAGCGCAAAGTTGAGCATTTTACCGTAGATTATGCAGCCTTATCTGTGGCAGATCGTTACGTTTTTGGTTTCGGTCTTGACTATAAAGGGCATTATCGTAACGCTCCCGGTGTTTATGCCGTGCCAGAAGCACTGTTGTCGTAATGACGGTTTTTGCTATTTATAAATGTTGTTCTCGGCTTTGTTATTAACTTTTTTATTCACTTAACCATAAGAAACTATTATGTCTATCGCAATTATTGGTGGTTCTGGCTTAACACAATTAACCACATTAGGTGAGGCGAATACGGTCTCCCAAGACACGCCTTTTGGTGCGCACTCGGAAGGGGTTCATCGCTTTCAAGTAAACAACAGCGATGTAATTTTTTTACCTCGTCACGGAGATCAGCATCAATACCCGCCACATGGGGTTAATTATCGCGCCAACCTCTGGTTACTTAAATCATTAGGCATCACAAAAATTATTGCCTGTAATGTCGTGGGTGGCATCAACGATAATATGCCACCAAAAACCTTAGTGGTACCGCACCAAATTATTGATTATACGTGGGGCAGGGAGCACACATTTTTTGATGGTAAAAACACGGTGATGACAGGCGTTCAGCATATTGATTTTACCTATCCTTACAGTGAAGCCCTACGTCAGCGAATGCTATCGTTTTTTGAACAGAGCGGTATAGATCACCTTAACTATGGAACTTACGGCTGTACACAAGGGCCTCGTTTAGAAACGGCCGCAGAAACGCAGCGTTTAGAAAATGATGGCTGCGACATCGTCGGCATGACAGCAATGCCAGAAGCGGCGCTCGCCCGTGAACTCGAAATTGATTATGCCTCGCTCAGTTTAGTCGTGAATTGGGCGCCGGGCTTAGCGGAAGAAGAGCTATCAATGGAGGTGATAATGCAATTAGTCGCGAGTGAAATGGAAAAAGTATGCCATTTCTTCCCTAATTTGATTAAATTTCTTGAGCTAGATCACTAAATGGAACATTGCATATTTACAAGCCTGAATTATTGCCAGAAAATGCTTGCTCAAAAATAATATATTGTCATGGTGGTTTTTGAGCGTTTTTGAATGTTTTAAAAAAAATGTCAAAAAGCATCCATAAGATAATAAAAATAATCGAGTAAGAAGGAAGTAATATATGTCTGATCGCAACTCTAATCTCAACTCTGATCGCAATACGGGAACGGTTAAGTGGTTTAATAATTCACGCGGCTACGGTTTTATCAGTTGCGAAGCCAAATCCGAAGATATTTTTGTTCACTACCGTAATATTCAAAGCGAAGGCTATCGCTCTTTAAACGAAGGCCAGTCCGTTGAGTTTAGTTTGGCAGAAGGTGATAAAGGTCTACAAGCTGAAGAAGTGGTTTGCTTGTAAACGCATTTTTATTCTAATCCTCAATACAGTTGGGGATTAGATATTACACACGAATTGCAGGCTGTAATAACAGCCCACAATGTATAGTAAAACGCTTTTTTACATTTCCCGTCGCATTTTTTATGTGCATCTATTTTATTTATACCTTTCACTTGATTTCAAACAAATTCAAAAAAAATCAAAATGACTCAAAAAAATAGTGTGATCAATATCACATTTATTTCTTCATCTAGCCTAACATGTAGTTTAGACAGATATAGTTTAGATAGATTGCAGCTGATTCGTTTTTTAGTTAGTATTCGCGCCAGATAATAAAGATCAACACGCAGTAAAGATTGTCATACCGGACCTGATCCGGTATCCATCAAAAATAGACAAGGACTCGTTATGTTCACTTCCGCTAAGACATTACTTACCAGCACCGCATTATCTCTCGTCAATCACACACTTTTATCTTTCGCCGATTTCATAGCCTCTACTAGCTCGCCTTTAATAACCGCGCGTCTAACCAATATACCAAAAACACCCTCAATACACTCATTCAATTCGGTAAGTCACTATTTATTCCTGTGAATCAACTATTCAACTATGGAAGCATGAATGATGGAAAGTGAGTAGTGAGGGGAGCAGGGTGTAGGAAAGGTAGGGAAAGGAGGATAGTACAAATTTTTATGGGCTTTTTTTTATAGATCGGGGATGATTAGGTGAGTTTCATCACTACAAGTGACTTGTATGGTCTGCAGGCATAAAAAAGGCAGTATAAATACCCCCTTTTACTCCAGAAACCCCTTGGACACATAAGATCTCTACGCTGATTTCATGATTTACCCTTAATCATATAAGGAGAGACCTTTGCGCGAAGCGTACCAATAACTACGATGCGCTTCGTCACGGTTAAAAATAATAACTTTTCAGGCTTTTTTAATAATAAAAGCCACTGAAGGAGTATTTCACCCCGTTTTTTATTTTTTA
>Ga0233426_10000514_pt1 | contig 41047 bp, 35 predicted proteins | sample SI_118_April2016_6_FD_179875 | JGI IMG/M metagenome (GOLD analysis project Ga0233426, IMG submission 179875) | Seawater microbial communities from Saanich Inlet, British Columbia, Canada - SI_118_April2016_10_MG | ecosystem: Environmental > Aquatic > Marine > Inlet | place: Canada: British... | reverse complement strand
GGTTACAAGCCTCAAATTGACCCCAATGATCCCAATATTATCTATGCGCAGTACCAGTACGGTGGTTTAGCCAGGTATGACAAGCGCACCCGAGAGCGTGTGTCTATTACACCTCATCCAACGTTGGGAGAAAATGCTTACAAGTGGAATTGGAACTCTCCTCTGCTATTGAGTCCACATAAGGCAACTCGACTTTTTTATGCTGCGGAAAAGGTGTTTCAATCAGATGACCGGGGTGAGACTTGGCGAATCATTAGCCCTGATTTGACCCGTCAAATTGATCGCAATGAATTAAAAGTGATGGACCGCGTGTGGAGTGTAGACACCATTGCTAAAAATGCGTCGACGTCTATGTATGGTTCAATCATAGCCCTCAACGAAAGTCCACTCAGAGAAGGGCTAATGTACGTGGGATCTGATGATGGTCTGATTAGTGTGTCAGAGGATGGCGGCGAAAATTGGCGCACCAAGGATAGCTTCAGAGGTGTGCCAGACATGTCTTTAGTGGAAGATATTATTGCCTCTTTGCACGATGAAAACGTCGCTTATGCCGTGTTTGACAACCATAAACGGGGCGATTACAAACCCTATATTATGAAAACTACCAATCAAGGCAAAAACTGGAAGCTCATCAGTAATGATTTGCCAGAATGGGGTTCAGCCCACACCATAGCCGAGGATCATATTGACCCCAACCTTCTTTTTGTAGGCACTGAGTTCGGTTTGTTTTTTAGCCAAAATGGCGGCGAAAATTGGACGCAAATGAAGGGCAAATTTCCAACAATTTCCGTCCGTGATATTGAAATTCAGCGCCGAGAAAGTGATTTGGTGGTGGCAACCTTTGGCCGTGGTATTTATATCTTAGATGACTATTCGCCACTTAGAGCCGACCCAGCAGACCTGAAAAAGCGTGAAGCAACACTTTTTGATGTAAAAGATAGCTGGCTTTACCTGCAAGGTTATCAATATGGGGGTGAGCGCAAGGGCTCAAACGGAGATGCTTACTTTAGCGCCGATAATCCAGCCTACGGCGCGGTATTTTCCTATTATTTGAGAGACGGTTATCAGTCGATGCAACAACAGCGACGTAACGAGGAAAAAGTTGTTGAAAAAGATGGCGGTGATACACCTTATCCGAGTTGGGATACCCTGCGTAAAGAAGACCAAGAAGAAGCGCCAACAGTATTCTTAGAAGTGAAAGATGCCAATGGGCAGGTTGTTCGACGTGTTGATGCCGTGGCTAAAAAAGGTTTGCACCGCGTTGCATGGGATATGCATTATCCTTCCTCTGCGCCGGTTAAGCTATCAAAACCCTCCGGCTATGTGCCACCCTGGGCTGTTTCTCCAAAGGGGCCTATCGCCCTGCCCGGAGAATATACAGTAACACTCAAAAAGCGCCAATTTGGCAAAGTGTCTGTGCTTGCTGAAGCGCAACCGTTCAATTTAAAGCTGTTAAATAACAGCCCTGAAATAACCACTGATCGGGTTGGATTGTTAGCTATACAGAAGCGTGTTGCCAATTTACTTCGTTCTGTGCGGGGTGCATCAAGAGCTCAGACGCAAATTGAGGATCGAATTAAGCATTTAACTGCTGCTATCAATTTAACACCGTCCTCAACCGAACAGCATGCCCAGGCGGCGCGTGCGCTGACAGCCCGTGTTGCGCAATTGAGTGTGCTCTTAGATGGCGATGACACCGTTCGTGCCCGTCAAGAGCCCGTGCCTTGGTCGGTCTCTGGCCGCACCTCCAGTTTGTACTATGCGATCACCGGTAGTCAAAACAGAGTGTCAGGTAATCATTTTGCCTCTCTGGATATTGCCGAGGCTGAATATACTCGTGTAGCGGATCAACTCAAGGTATTACAAACTGAGTTAACCGCCCTTGAAACTGAGCTTGAGGCGATGGGCGCCCCTTGGACGCCGGGGCGCATTCCCAGTATCGACTAGGGCAAATTCGGGACTGCCTTTTTAAGGTGGTCCTGAATAAAGAACATCTACAAACACGTTTGACCTCAAAGAGCCTTCTTTGTATTGCGTTGCTAAAGCAGGACTGTTTTGGCAAATTTCTAATAGTCAGTTTGTTGCTGTCTTGTAGGGACGTTTTGGTAAAAATCGATGTATGTGCGAAGAGCTATATTGAGCAAAGCCGAGGCAAATTATTGGATCTTTTTTATATCGGCCTTTTTGTAATGGTACTGACAATACCATTTGGGTGACTTGAATCTGCCGTTGATAAAAATATCTTTGATGCTTTCATCTTTGTACTGATATCAGCGTATAATTTAACAATGAGAAATTGAAAGGTACTCCCCGGCGCACAGCGACACAGGAATAGAGCATGGATAAAAAACCAAGATCCCCAATTATCGCCCAGCGCGACGATATGATCGGCCGTAATATTGGAGGTTCCCGAGGCGACTCCACTGCGTCTAAAACACGCTCGAATTCGTCGGCCAATACTACTGGTTCTGGTGGTAACAATGTCGTTGTTATCTTCGTGTTGGTGGGCTTGGTTACTGCGGTTGGGTTTGGATGGTTACAGTATCAGGATTTATTAAAAAGACACGACAGCTTGCAAACTCGTTTTGATTTGCTTGAATCACGATTAAGTAGCACCGACGAGTCGGTGACGCAGTCCGGGGCTGCCATGCAGTTGAATATCAGTAAAAATAAGGATGAATTGAAAAAGCACTGGAGTGAAATTAGAAAACTATGGGGTGTGACTAACGATATTAATAAAACCAAGATTGCTAGTAATAAAAAAGATATTGCGTTTTTGGTAAAGCAGCGAGCCTCGCTTGATAAGTCAGTCAAAGCATTGGCCGCTAAAATTGATAAAAATACGTCTTTAGCTAGCGATGTAGGTGTGAATTATTTGGCCCTAACAGAAGAATTAGAAACCCTCAAACAGGGTGTTAGGAGCTACTCTGATCAGCTCAATCGATTAAAAGCCGCTCTTGCGAAGACTGATAATGTACTAACGGGTAATGTTGAGGCGATTAGAGCTATGGACAGCTTTCGACGAAAAACGACACAACAGATTTATGATCTAGAGCAAAGGGCTGCACCAGCAACCTCCGTAGTACCGACGGAATTGCCAGCATCAGACGTGTCTGGGCCCTAGAGAGACGTCTAGACTAATAGGGCGATTAAATCTACTAACAGTGATTAACTAGCTATGGCTAACTCGTTTTATTGGCATGATTATGAAACCTTCGGGGTCGATCCATCAAGGGATCGCCCGTCTCAGTTTGCTGGTTTGCGAACTGATCAAGACCTCAATCCTATTGGTGAACCGCTGGTTATCTATTGTCAGCCACAAAAAGATATTTTGCCTTCCCCAGCTGCCTGTCTGATAACTGGGATTACCCCGCAATTGGCCCTAGAAAAAGGGCTTCCTGAACCGACATTTATTGATTTGATTCATCGTGAACTTTCACAGCCAATGACCTGTGGGGTTGGTTACAATAGTATTCGTTTTGATGATGAGGTTAGCCGCTATTGTCTTTATAGGAATTTTTATGATCCCTACCAACGAGAATGGAAAAATGGCAATTCACGGTGGGATATTTTAGATATGCTGCGCTTGATGCGTGCACTTCGTCCTGAGGGTATTGAATGGGCGGACCATGAGCCGGGACGGCCAAGCTTTAAATTGGAACATCTAACTGCGGCGAATAATATAGCCCATGAAGCGGCTCATGATGCGCTATCCGATGTTACTGCGACTATTGCTATGGCAAAATTGGTCAAGCAGAAACAGCCTCGATTGTTTGATTATGTGGTTAATAATCGTAGTAAAAAAGTAGTGAGTCAAATGCTTGACCTTACTCAAAAGAAACCATTTTTTCATGTTTCAGGGATGCTCTCTAGTGAGCATATGTACGGAGCGATAATGATGCCTTTGGCGCGGCATCCCACCAATAGTAATGGTATTATTTGTGTGGATTTATCCGCGGATCCTACGTCTTTATTGAACCTTGATGCTGAGGCTATTTACGCATTGGTATTTACCGCTCAGAGTGAACTCTCCGAAGGGCAGGCTCGCATTCCATTAAAAGTGATACATCTTAATAAAGCACCTGTAGTGACCACACATAAATTGATTGATGGGACTGCAGCTAAGCGCTTAAAGATTGATCTTGAACGCTGTGAGAAGCATTGGCATCAGCTTAGTCAGGTTGATCTTTCCGATAAACTAAACACTGTATTTGCCGAGCGTTTATTTACTAAAAAAACCGAGGCAGAACAGCAATTGTATAATGGCTTTATTCCCAACAATGATCGTTACCTGCTTGATGAGGTGAGACAGGCAAGCGCGGCAGATTTTAAAGAGCAGCGATTTCACTTTGCGGATCACCGTTACAATCAGCTTTTGGTCAATTATCAGGCGCGTTATTTTCCAGAATCGTTGAACGACCAAGAGAAGGCTATTTGGCATGAGTCTTGCCGGTGGCGTCTGTATGACGAAGATTCGGGGTATCTTACCGTGCGTAGCCTGTTATCAGAAGTTGAACAGTTGCTTGTGAACGAGGATTTATCGTCTAAAAAGTACGATATTTTGAGTGCGTTGAGGGATTGGACATTAAGCGTAGACAGGGAATTTTCCGTCACTTACTAGAGTGCTGAGCGGAAACAGGCTAGAATCTCCTCCAGTCTATTTTCCCTGAGGGTAACAATTGAATTTTACTGGCGCACACATACTTTCTATTAATCAGTTTCAGCGTGAAGACGTTGATCAGGTGTTTGCGGTGGCTGACAATATGGAGCCCTATGCACTCCGTAAAAGAGCCACTAGGGTGCTGGAAGGTGCGATTCTTGGCAATATGTTTTTTGAAGCAAGTACTAGAACTAGGGTGAGCTTTGGGTCTGCTTTTAATTTGTTAGGTGGCGAGGTGCGTGAGACTGCCGGTTTTGAAAACTCAGCGCTTGTCAAAGGGGAGTCGCTTCAGGATACCGCCAGAGTCTTGTCAGGTTTTAGTGATGTAATTTGTATGCGCCATCCCCAGATTGGATCGGTAGCAGATTTTGCCTCCGCCAGTCGAGTACCAGTCCTAAATGGCGGTGATGGGGCCAATGAACACCCAACTCAGGCGCTTCTGGATTTATATACTATACGAAAAGAGCTTGCGCAAAAGAGCAGAGGTATTGACGGCATGAGCATTGCCATGATCGGTGATCTTCGTCATGGTCGCACAGTGCATTCCCTGAGTAAGCTTTTGTCGCTTTATACTAAGGTCAGAGTGGTACTGATTTCTCCTCAAGAACTGTCACTACCTGAGATTATTATTGAATCAATGCGCCGTTCAGGAGTGGATGTTTCAGAGTCTCATGAGCTTACCCACAGTATTGCCGATGTTGATATTGTCTATTCCACACGCATTCAAGAGGAGCGTTTTTCAAGTAAGCAAGAAGCCGACATTTATCGTGGTAAATTTAGACTTAATCAAGCGGTTTACACCCAATACTGTCAGCCTAATACTGTTATCATGCATCCTTTGCCTCGAGATTCACGGGCCGATGCTAATGAGCTGGATATAGACTTAGATAATAATCCTAATTTGGCCATTTTTCGCCAAACAGACAATGGTGTTTTGGTAAGAATGGCTCTGTTTGCTTTGGTCCTAGATGTAGCAGACAAAGTCGATGATTTCTCTAGTCCCGTACACTGGTATAATTCTCGCCAGAGCTAATTCTGATGGCATAGCACAACGTTTATAATCGGCTGACCTTATGAATGAATTTGATGATATTCGCCCATACCACGACAGTGAAGTTCCCGAGGCCATTGCTCGGCTGACAAAAGATCCAGAATTGCTCAATCTTTTGTTGTCTCGTCAATTCCCTGTTCTTTCATCTGTTTTCTCGACGCTGTTTTTTGTTATCGCCCGACCCTTTTTAAGACATAGCTTACAAAGACATACCCGTGACGTTGTCACGGTGGATGATTTCCAATCTCATATGACAAAGCGCCTTGTGGCGGTGTTAGAGCGGACTACAGACAGCTACCATTTTTCTGGATTAAAAAATCTTGACCCTAACACAGCTTATTTGTTTATGAGTAATCATCGTGATATTGCCCTTGACCCAGCCATGATCTGTTTAGGGCTGACCTCAGTAAAGAGAAATACCGTACGAATTGCTATTGGCGATAATTTGTTAAGCAAGCCATTTGCTTCTGATTTGATGAGGATTAATCGCAGCTTTATTGTTAAGCGGTCTATTTTAGGTCGTCGAGAAAAATTATCTGCATTAAAAAAACTGTCCAGGTATATCCGCCATAGTCTTAGCCAAGAAAATATCTCTATATGGATTGCTCAGGCTGAAGGTAGAGCGAAAAATGGGTATGACAAAACTGAAACTGCGCTGTTAAAAATGCTATCACTATCAAAGGACGCTAGTGATTCCTTTGCAGAGGGTATCGGAGAATTGAATATTATTCCTGTGGCGATTTCCTATGAGTATGATCCTTGCGACAGTGGCAAAGCTGGCGAACTCCACGCCCAGAATATGGGTCTGACCTACGCCAAAGATCCTTTTGAGGATCTGGAAAGTATTCAAAAAGGCTTTTTAGGATACAAAGGCAGGATTCAGGTGACCTTTGGTGCGCCAGTTACTAATCAGTACGACAGCGCAGATAGCTTAGCGGCCGAAATTGATCGGCAAATTCATCTGAATTATCAACTATTTCCTACTAATATTATTGCCTGGCAAATGCAGTCAAGGGCACAGAATAGTACTGAAATTGAGCAGTTAAAAAGCCAATGGCCCGAGGAAAATTGGGCCATGGCAGAACAAAAATTTAAAACTCATATAAGTGCTATGCCCAGAGACCACAGAGTCATCGCTATTGCGAGTTATGCGGCACCTGTTGAGAGTCAACTGCAGTACTCATATCGTGCAAGGGGTGCATAGGCTTGCTTAATGCCGAGGCTAAAGACGCCATTCAACAGGGTTATCGTCAATTTCTCAGCGCTCGAGATTTAAAACCACGTCTGGGTCAAAAGCAGATGATCGCCGCTATTGCTAATAGTCTAAGTGACGAAGATGCAGATAAACGACTGTCTGTGATTGAAGCTGGTACAGGCACAGGTAAAACCGTAGGTTACCTTATGGCGGCTTTGCCTATTGCAAAAGCTTTGAATAAGACTGTGGTGGTCTCCACCGGCACTATTGCCTTGCAGGAACAATTAATCAGTAAAGACATTCCTGAGTTGTTAGCAGCCTGTGATTGGGATTATAGCTGCAGTCTGGTTAAAGGGCGCGGTCGTTACGCCTGTAATTTGCGGATGGAACAGCATCTTGACGGAATTAAAGCTAAGGATGCAGGAGTGTTTTTATTTGAAGACCAAGAGCAGTTCAATCCAAATGCACAGACAGAGGCCCTCTATTTGTCAATGTGGGATGCTCTTGAAGATGGATCTTGGGATGGCGATAGAGATTCTTGGGATGCCCATATCAAAGATATGGATTGGCGTGCACTGACGGTTGATCGGCGTCAATGTACGGGTCGCAGATGCAGATTTATTAACCAGTGCCCGTTTTTTAAAGCGCGAGGCGATCTTGATGAAAGCGATTGTATAGTTGCCAACCACGATATCGTTATGGCTGATCTTGCCTTGGGCGGCGGTGCTATTTTGCCTGCGCCTGAAGACTGCATTTATATTTGTGATGAAGGCCATAGACTGGGTGATACTGCTATCCGACATTTTGGTGCTGAGTGTAAAATTAACAGTACCCTTGCATGGTTAGAGCGAATACCAAAGCAATGCAAAGGTCAAACACCTATTTTTATCAAAGACACAGCACTAATTGAGCAATTGCCGCGCATTGAGCGAGAGGCCGCAAAAATTAGCGATTTACTGTCAATCGCTTACCCTCTTTTGAAAAGAGAATTGGATTCCTCAGATGATGATGAGGGACGTTTTCGTTTTGCTCATGGCGATGTAGGTGAGTCTATCCGCGACATAGCCGCTCAAATAACAACGCATACCAGCGGCTGGCTGGGTAGGCTTGAGGTGTTAGAGGATACACTTAGCGAGGCGTTAAGTGATAAACAATATCCTGCTGCGCTCTCTGATATAGAACTGTTCTATCAGCAGGCCGGGACTTGGCTCTCTGGTGCTGAAAGGCTCTTAGCCTTGTGGGATAGGCTGCATCGTGAGGCGACCACCAATGCAGTGCCAGTAGCCTGCTGGTTAAAACTTGATGATGGATCGACAGGCAATTTGGATATTTCAATTAATGCCAGTCCGATACAGGCTGCAGAGATTCTTCGAGAACGACTTTGGGGTAATTGTTTTGGTGCTGTGTTGACCTCTGCAACCTTGCGATCGCTAGGTAACTTTAATACGCTTCAGCGAGAAACGGGAATACCTAACTCAGCCCATTTTTTATCTGTGGCCGGCGCATTTGATTACAGTAACTCGGCGGTATTACGGGTGCCTAGAGACGCTGTTGAGGGCAATAGTATTGATCAGCACACTGATTATTTAATTAATAGCTTGCCCTCTATGGTGGAGGAGCGATCAGGCACATTGGTTTTGTTTTCGTCAAAAAGACAAATGGAACACGTGTTTGATCAGTTACCTAAGGAACTTGTTAAGTTAATTTTAATGCAAGGTCAGTATTCTAATCGGGAGATGGTCCGTCTTCATAAAGAACGTATCGATCAGGGGCGCACCAGTGTTTTACTGGGTCTTGCAAGTTTTGCTGAGGGTGTGGATTTGCCAGGTGACTATTGTCGCCATGTGGTGATTGCTAAATTACCCTTTGCGGTGCCCAATGAACCATTGCAAGAGGCTCTAGCAGAGTGGGTTGAGTCAACTGGTGGTAACTCATTTTTTGATATTTCTCTGCCGCTGGCTTCTTTGCGCTTGATTCAAGCAGCGGGTCGACTACTGCGCACAGAGTCTGATACTGGGACTGTGTCTATTCTAGACAAACGTCTAATAACTAAACGTTATGGTGCTCAGTTACTCAATGCACTACCACCGTTTAGACAAGAATTGGGACACTAACGTCTGGGCAAGGTATGTCGCAAAAACACAACCAGTTAAAACTTCTTTTAGACGAACTAGAGGTTCAGTTGAGGGATACCGATCAATGGTCAAATCAGCCCTTACCACCAGAAAGTCTCATCAGTGATCAGCCCTTTGCTATTGATAAACTCAATTTTAATCAGTGGCTGCAGTTTTTATTTATGCCACGGCTACTAACGCTGTGTATCGAGCAACTTGATTGTCCTCAGGCTAGTAGTGTAGCACCCATGGCCGAGGAGTTTTACGCATTGTATAAGGTCGATGGGACAAAAATAATTTCTATCCTCGCTCACATCGACCATCTGATTACGAGCGCTTAGGCTTCTTAGTGTAGGTTTTCTTTTTCTTAGTTAAGGGAGCACTTCCGTCAACGACTATCTTAGGCCCTTTTGCGCGCTTAGATTTTTTATCATTGCCAAACTCACCGTCATCATTTTTGCCTTTACCCCTAAATACGGGTTTAGTCGGTTTTGGTGGTTCTGCAGTACGTTTATTTTTCACATTGCGAGACAATGTTTTGTTGTCGCTACTTTCTACAGGACGTTTTCGAGGTACTCTTGCGGGAGCAGAATCATCGTTCTTTGAAGATTTTTGTGACATACGATTGTCGCCATCTAGCCGACTGATACGCATAGGCTTTGCGCAGACTCGGACCTTTTTAAGATGATTTAAAAGGTCACTCGGCATCCCTTCAGGAAGATCGACAGTGCTATATTCATCATGTAATTTAATTTCACCAATGAATCTACTTTCAATGTCTGCCTCGTTGGCTATAGCTCCAACGATATTACTCGGTGTGATTTTATCATTGTTGCCAACTTCTAACCGATAGGTAACCATAGCAACACCATCTCGATTAGCATTTGCCTCTTTGGCTTTTAGCTCTCGCTGAGGTCTATCATCGCGCTCCCTTCGTTGCTCTGAACGCGCGCTTTGCCCATCACCTGACTGACCTCGATGCTCTTTGCGTACACCACGGTCTTTATTTCTATCTTTGCGATCTCTATCTCTATCGCGATTCCGGTCTCTACCGGAGTCCCGTTCTCTACCACTTGTTGCTACGATAGTTTCAAGCTTAGGGAACAATGGTCGTTCTTTTTGATTATCAAAGGCCAGGGCTGCTGCCATATCAGCCATATCCAAATCATTTTCATCAGCAAGCTGTTTTATTAAAGATTTGAACTTATCTAGCTTAGGGAGCTCCATCGTTTTCAAAAGTTGCTCTGTAAACTGCTGAATACGTTGACCGCTGACCTCTTCATTACTAGGCATCGCCATTGGTTTAATGGTTTGCCGAGTAGACTTTTCTATTGATCTGAGTAAGCGATTTTCTTTAGGGGTAATAAATAAAATTGCTTTACCTTCACGTCCGGCGCGACCAGTACGACCAATTCTATGCACATAGGATTCATTATCGTAGGGGATATCAAAATTTATCACATGGCTGATACGCTCTACATCCAGACCGCGGGCAGCAACATCTGTTGCCACTACAATGTCAACTTGACCTTTTTTGAGTCGGTTGATGGTTCGTTCGCGAAGCGCTTGACTTAGATCGCCGTTGAGTGCAGCAGATGAAAATCCGCGTGCTTCAAGACGTTCCGCAATATCCACGGTTGATGACTTTGTGCGTACAAAAATGATCATCCCATCAAAGGCTTCGACTTCAAGTACTCGAGTAAGAGCGTCCATCTTTTGATGGCTTTTGCAAGTCACATATTGCTGCTCAATTCGCTCTACGGTTTTCGTCTTATTCTCAATACTTACGGTTTCCGCATCACCCAGATATTTCTGGCTGACACGACGAATAGCTGGCGGCATGGTGGCAGAGAACAATGCCCGTTGACAATTTTCTGGCGTCTGCGCAAGTATGGTCTCAACATCATCAATAAAACCCATTCGCAACATTTCATCGGCTTCATCAAGAATCAGACCGCGTACTTGACTAAGATCAAGGCTACGACGGCGAAGATGGTCAAGCATGCGGCCAGGGGTACCTACGACCACTTGGGCGCCGCGCTTTAGTCCGCGCAACTGACCGCCAATATCAGCGCCACCATAAATAGGTAAAACATGGAAACCTTTAATAAATTTTGCATAGCTTTGAAAAGCTTCAGCAACTTGAATGGCAAGTTCTCGCGTTGGTGTTAGTACCAGAATTTGCGGTGTTTTTTGCTTTTCATCTAAGTTACTTAAAAACGGCAGCGCAAAGGCTGCGGTCTTGCCTGTACCAGTTTGGGCCGTGCCCAAAAGATTTTTCCCATTCAATAAAATAGGAATACTTTGTTCCTGAACTGGAGAAGGTTGCTCATAGCCTAGTTGTTGGACAGCTTTGAGTACGTGGGCAGAAATACCCAGTGCAGCGAAGTCAGTGGACGACATTAATTTACCTGTAACTTGGACCTTTCAGGACCGGGGTTGAGAGGCCGCGCAGTATACGCCTAAGTTATTCATTTTTATAGTATATTTATAGCTGTTTTACGTATTTGCATTAACTAAGGGTAAGGATGCTTTGATTAACCTAAAAAAATATCTAGATTAGCGCATTTATATTTATTTTTTTGGACAAACAAATTTGATTCCAGTTATACGCTGCCAAGCCCTGATCTAAATAACCACTATTATTTGTATGCGCCTATGCACTGACGTGTTTTTGGGTTTAAATACGTCACTTAAAATAATCCAAACAAAAAAGGTCTTAGATGAGCGAGCTTCATTTGGTGCGTCATGCCCAAGCGTCTTTTGGCGCTGAAAACTATGATCAACTATCCGATTTAGGACATGAGCAATCGCGTCTCCTAGGCGATTATTTCAAGCATAGAGAGATGTCTTTTGACGTTTTGGTGGTCGGCGATATGCACAGGCACCATCAGACAATGGACGGTATTTGTTCAGGAATGGGAATCTCCAGCACCGATCGTTTGGTACTCTCTGGACTAAATGAGTACAATTTTGTGGACATGACCGAGGCCTATGGAAAAATCTATGGTGATAATGCTCTGTACCAAAAGGCTATGGCTAATCCCGCAGATAAAAAGAATTTTTATCGCTTATTACGGCAAATGCTCACCGCATGGACAGTTGATCAAATTCCCGATGTACCGGAAACATGGCGGCAGTTTAAAAATAGAGTTTCCCACGCGCAAAGTGAAATAAAAGCGATGGCTGATCAGGGAAACCGTGTTTTGGCCATAGGCTCTGGTGGTTCGATTAGTACGTTTGTTGGATTAGTGCTTGGGATTCCCGATGAAACTATATTTGATTTAAACTTGCAGTATAAAAATACTGCAATCAGTCACTTTTTCTTCAATGAGAAGAAGATGAATTTGACTGGCTTTAACAATATCGCCCATTTTGAAACAAAGGCGATGGAACATTTTATTACCTACGGATAATTTTTAATAGAGGATATTTTTATGACAACAGAATTTGATATGAGCGGTAAAGTAGCTATGGTGACTGGTGCATCCAGTGGGTTTGGTGCACATTTTGCCAAACTATTATCCGCCAGGGGCGCAAAAGTGGTTGTAGCTGCAAGGCGCCTTGATCGGCTCGAGTCGTTGGTAGCAGATATTAATAACTCGGGCGGTGAGGCTGTTGCTGTGGAAATGGACGTCACCAGTGCTGATTCTATTGCTGCTGCTTTTGATACAGGTGAGGCCGCTTTCGGGACTATTACCGTAGTGGCCAATAACGCCGGTATTGCTGATATCCGCAGTGCATTAAAAATTGATGAATCCAGTTGGGATCAAATGATGGACACTAATCTTAAAGGAGTTTGGATTGTGGCTCAGCAGGCAGCAAAGCGTATGATCGCAGCAGGCGTTGGTGGTGCTATTGTCAATACAGCATCGATACTGGGTTTGCGAGTGGCCTTTGGTCAGTCTAGCTATTGCACGTCTAAAGCAGCAGTAGTGCAGTTGACAAAATCCTTGGCCATTGAATGGGCCAGTAAGGGGATCCGCGTCAATGCGTTATGCCCCGGGTATTTTTTGACAGAAATGACCGAAGCGGCCTTTGCTTCACCAGACAGTAAAGCCTATCTGAATTCGTCGCCGGCTCGTCGAGCCGGTGAGATGGATGAAATTAGCGGTCCATTTCTTTTACTCGCCAGTGATGCAGGATCATACTTGCACGGCGTTGCCCTCCCAGTAGATGGCGGTCAATCCATTGGTAATATGTAACCGCTGTTCAATCGAATTGGTCTAGGCTATCTTTATGAGTATAAAAGATAATCGTCGAGAATATGATTACGCCACGCTGTCAAGAGACAGCCTAGACCGCTGTCCATTTGCACAGTTTTCGTTGTGGATGGATCAGGCTATGGGAGCGGGGATAATCGATCCTACCGCAATGTGTCTGGCCACTGTGGATAGCAATGGCAGTCCGTGGCAACGCATGGTGCTGTTGAAAGGTGTCGATGATAGAGGTTTTGTTTTCTACACTAACCTGGGCAGTCGTAAAGCCTCTGCTATTGGTGGGCATCCCGAGGTGAGTTTGCACTTTCCCTGGCTACAAATGGACCGGCAAGTGATCGTTGGTGGTCGTGCCCATGCGCTGCCACAATCTGAGGTTGCTGACTACTTCTCCAGCCGACCCCAAGGCAGTCAATTGGCTGCTTGGGCTTCCAATCAAAGCGCAGTCATACAATCTAGAGCTGTGTTGGAAACACAGTTTGAGGCGGTATCTGAGCGGTTCAGCGATGGCCATATACCTGTGCCCGATGATTGGGGTGGCTATTGCGTGGTACCGACAGAATTTGAATTTTGGCAAGGTGGTGAAAAGCGCTTACATGACCGGTTTAGTTATGTGCTGACTGACAATGCGTGGAAAATTCAAAGGTTGTCTCCCTAATAGTGGATCTCAGTAATTAGCACGTGGCGCTCCCCTGCGGGGGTTGTCACAGTAACCTCATCCCCCATTGCCTTTCCCAGCAGTGCACGGGCCATGGGTGAATCGATACTGGTCCAATTTTTAGTGGGATCTATTTCATCAGAGCCTACCAGTCGATAGGTGTCGGTAGATTCTGTGTCCTGATCCTCGACCGTTACCCAAGCTGAGAAGAATACTTTGCTAGTATCCCTAGGTTTGTCTTCTATGATTTGGGCATTTTCGATGCGTTTAGTGAGGTAGCGAACTCTGCTGTCAATTTCTCGAAGTCGACGTTTGCCATAAATGTAGTCGCCATTTTCGGATCGATCGCCGTTCTTGGCAGCCTCGTGCACAACACGCGTGACTTCCGGACGCTCTACTTTCCACAGCTGTTGGATCTCCGCGCGCATCTTTGCTGCTCCCTGAGCCGTGATATAGGGCGAACTTTTGGGGGTGGGCGGGCGATATCGAGACAAGCGGTTACGCCTCAACTGTGAGATGGAATACATCTCTGTAGAATGCTAACTCTGATTCCAATGCGCGAATAATATTGTTTGCTTTTCGAAAACCGTGCCCCTCATCTGTAAAGGTCACATGAGCGACTTTGATGCCTTTTGAGGCTAATATATCCACCATCATTTCCGCTTGATTTGGTGGTACCACCTTATCTTCCAGTCCCTGGAGAAAGATAACCGGACAATTTAATTGGCTGGCATGGTGAATTGGCGAGCGGGCCACATAGGTTGCCTTGTCTTGGGGGTAAGGTCCCACCAAGCCATCCAAGTATCTTGCCTCGAATTTATGCGTATCCCGGGCTAACATTTCTAAATCACCTATACCGTAAAGGCTGGCGCCTGCTTTAAATGTGTCGGTAAAGGTGAGGGCAGAGAGAACAGTGTAACCGCCGGCGCTGCCACCGCGAATAATACAACGCTGGCGATCAATCTTGCCCTGATTAGCTAGGTGGTCTATGGCATAGGTAGTGTCTTGCACATCTTTGATACCCCAGCACCCAGTGAGGCTATGGCGATAGTCTCGACCAAATCCAGTACTACCCCGATAATTGATATCCACCACAGCAAAGCCGCGGCTGGTCCAAAATTGGATCTTTAGGTTGAGGCCACAATCGGTTGATCCAGTTGGACCGCCATGGCACATAGCAATCACCGGTGGTAGTTCGTTATCTTCGCCGCGAAAGTTGGCGTTGATAGGTGAATAATAAAAGGCGTGAACCTGTTCATCATTGCCGCTGAGGAAGTAAAACGACTCCGGTACAGAGAACTCTTCTTTGCTGACTCGGAGCTTTGTGGGTGCATAGTTAATCTGAGTAGATAAATCATGGCTAATACTGATGACGCGATTGGCTTGCGTGGGAGTATCAGCGATCATCAACATGCAACCATTATGTGCGCACACGCTTTGAAAAGTACTGTGTTCACTGATTACAGAGGCCATGCTCTTTGTATTAAGGTCATAAAGTCCTGAGTGCCAGAGACCATTTTGACTCCAGACACAACCAATAGTTGATTCGGAGATAAAACAGTAAGTGCTCATACCCAGTTGCCAAAGTGGTGTTGCGAATTCAGCATCAAGCGCGTAAATGCTCTCATCACCAGCTTCATTGAAACGATAGATATTCCACCAATTATTGCGATCTGAGACGAAATATAATTGATTGTCGGGTGACCATTGCGGTTGAAAAATAGCTTCATTGCAGTCTTGACCTGCTATTAGTCGATGCTCAGTCAATGCAAGTTGTTGATTATTAGCGATCCACAACTGGGTCGCATCCCATGGCATCTGCGGATGATTCCACTGTATCCAGCAGAGAGTCTTTTGATCGGCACTCAATCGTGGGTAGGCATAGAAATCTGCGCCATCCACAAGACGTGTGGGAACTTGATCAGAACCGTCTATCACCAGACTAGCGAGATAATTCTCGGGCTCACCCTGCTGCCGGTGCTCTTCACAGACCATAATTAAACGACGGTGCGCCCCATCAAAAATAATGTCAGCAAAACGCCAGGGCCCCTGTTGAGATATTGCCTCGGGCTCAGTCTCCTGATCCAATGCTACTCTGTAGATACATTGATCATTGGCATTAACAAAATAGAGGTGGTTGTCCGCTACCGTATAAGCACTGCCGCCATATTCGTGCACCTTGCTATTGTGACTGAAGGGGGCAGGGAACATTTCGCGAATATGCCCATGCTTATCCTGACACAGGATCACGCTTCTGCCAGCTTCCCACGCGCGGCTTTCAACCCAAAATACATTTTCATTATGGGATTGCACACTACTCAGCCCAGGTGCAGCCGTTGTGATCAGCTCTGGCGTGATCGTGGACGGCCAAGTGCCAAAAGGTTTGGCTATTAAGGAGCGAGTCATATTAACCCCCGGACAGTTTGACGTTGTAACCACGCTGTTCCAGCTCTTTTTTAACCAGATCGCGTTGATCCCCCTGGATTTCGATGATTCCCTGTTTCACTGTCCCCCCGGTTGAGCATCTCTGCTTTAGTTGTTTTGCGAGTATTTTTAATTCTGCTGAATTGAGCGCGAAACCGGTGACAGTTGTCACACCACTACCTTTTCTGCCCTTTGTCTCACGACGAATGCGAATAATTCCATCACTGCTTGGCGCCGTCTGTATTGAAGTTTGTTTAATTCGACCTCTATCGGTTGAGTATACAAGTCTTGATGTATCGTCTTTCATAATAGTTTGAAATCTCCATTCATATTGTCAGTAACGCAGCCCACTAATTACTCATGGTAACGGAAAATAACAACTGCTCTTAATCAATATTTTGCATTATTAATGATTCAGAAGCAGCAGTTTACCTATATGCTCGTTGGTTTCCATCAATCTGTGACTGTCTTGTGCATTGGATAAATTAAAAGTTTTATGAATCACGGGTTTAAATTTATTCTCGGCTATTAATGGCCAGACTGTCTGTTTGACCCCCTGAGCTATTCTTGCTTTATCTGCTAGAGGTTGAGCCCGCAATGTAGAGCCGGTGAGAATTAATTGTTTTAGCATCACTGGCAAAAAGTCTACGTCGATTCTGGACCCTCTTAAAAAAGCAATACTGACAATTCTTGCACCTTGGGCGCAGGCGGCAATATTTTTTTCAATGTAATCGCCTCCTACCATATCCAGGACCACGTTGACTCCCCTGTTTGTTAGTTTCTGCGATTCAACGACAAAATCTTGTTTGTTGTAGTTAATCGCTCTGATAGCACCTAATCGTTCACAAACCTTACATTTCTCATCGCTACCAGCTGTGGCGATTACCTTTACTCCCAATGCAGAAGCCATTTGAATGGCAGTGGTGCCAATGCCACTGCTTCCGCCGTGCACCAATAAATACTCGTTCGCTTGCAGAGCAGCGCGCTCGAAGAGGTTATGCCAAACAGTAAAGCAGGTTTCGGGTAGAGCGGCGGCCTCCACGAGTGATAGATTGTCGGGAATGGGCAGGCAGAGATCCTCCTCTGCTAGGGCATACTCTGCATAACCACCACCGGACAGAAGCGCACATACTTGATCACCTATCTTATATTTTCTCACATCGGTGCCGATTGCCACGATAGTGCCTGACACTTCTAGACCAGGAATATCTGATGCACCGGGAGGAGGAGGATAAAAGCCCATGCGCTGGAATACATCCGGTCGGTTAACCCCAGCTGCAGCAACTTCAATGATTACTTGATGTGAGGATGGTGACTCCAATTGGCGCTGACAAGGACTTAAAATATTTGCTTCGGCAGTAGTTAAAATTTCTATACTGAGATGTTTTTCTGGTAACAGCGACATAATTATTGTCTCGATTGATTTAAATTAGCATTATATTTGCTTTGAGCAATGATAAGCAGTTTGTAATCTTTTACACTAATAATACTTAAACGGAAGTGAGCCTTGGCAATATGTTACATGAAACTTTTAGGGATAAAACCTACCGTATAATTTTGGGTACCAGTACGGTTGCCGGGCAACGTTTCGACGTATTATTAATGACTCTGATCGTTCTGAGTAGTGTTGTTGTGAGTCTCAGCTCCTTAGAGTCATTTAGTCAACAGTACGGCCTTTGGTTACAGCGTATAGAATGGATAGTGACCGTTATTTTCACTATTGAGTATCTCCTACGTATCTATGCATCGCCCTGGCCAAGACGCTATATATTTAGTTTTTATGGTGTAGTAGATTTATTGTCATTTTTCCCTTTCTACTTGGCATTTTTCTTCACCGGTGATAGTTATTGGTTAATTGTTCGTTTGTTACGGTTATTGCGCATTTTTCGTGTGCCCGGGTTATTTATGTACTTGGCTGAGGTGAACCTGCTCATTCGATCAATTTATGCTTCCAGACGGAAACTACTGATTTTGTGTACGGTTGTAACCCTGCTGAATATTATCTTGGGCAGTTTCCTATTTGTGATGGAGAGTCAAGTCGAGAGTATCCCCGCAGGCATTCAACGCATACTAACCACCATGTTGTTCCTTGAGGCTGACCAGTTGTTACCGCAGACAATTATTGGCGAATGTATTCTCTTATCCGCTCGAATCATGGGCTGGGTCAGTATCGCGGCTCTAACGGGTATTTTTACTGTGCAGATCTCTCGAGAAATGCAATCTCAAATCGAAGCTCGCAGATGTGATAATTGTGGTCGTATGCATCATGATGTAGAGGCAAAATTTTGTCTTCAATGTGGTGCTGCAATTAAGCAATAGGAAGGTCTACTTTATGTCCATTCTGGTTTATCAGCTCTTACTCATTAGTATCATGTTTTACTCCAATAATTAAGCGGCGAACACAGGTTAATGGGTTCCACTGTCAGTGATGATCCATCGGGTATACTTAAACAGAGAGATTCGTCTGCCAAAGTAGTGTGCGCATGTCTACGTCCATAAAGAAGTGCGCAAACTTGGTCGCTGACTCGTCAGTAAGCGACATCATCGTTTAGGGTAAAAATCGTACCTGTAACTGCAAAGTCGTGTATGTTGCGGGCTGCGGGCTGCGGGGTTTGGGACCTAATTATTGAAAAACACCTTGCCTATTAACGCCAGCAGCGACTCGAATAAGTCCTTGGCCATACTAAGCTCTGGTTGCTCTCGATTACAAATGGCAAAATACTCGGTGCTTAGGGTGACGTTATTTCAATACTGAAGTGTTTGTTTGGTACGCTCAGTCTTCGGCTTTCTCTAACACTATTAATGATTAACGATTAGTTGTTATGAAGTCAAATATACCACAGTATTTTTTACACTTAAGCAAACCCCACTGGTGTTGTGATGCAAAATTCAACTAGCTTTTTTACGTTGAGCGCATTTACTACCAAAACTGCATATTAGCTATTGCATGCGCAATTCATAAATCAACACCCCTTTAGTTACTAAAAATATCGCATTTTCGATATTTCTAGTATTTATTTGCAATTATCTGTACCAAAGCACAGGTTACAAATAGACACATTTAATAGATGATTACTTCAATGATGTATTAATACATAAACGCCAATAAATAGTGGCTCATAGGACAAAGTAACAGAAACATAAATTTTCACTATCAGCGAGGATCTACAAGTGGCCATAACCTATCTACAGTCGACTAAAAATATTGCTCAAAAAATAGTTGAAGTGAATTCCATTTCCAAGAGCAGCATTGTGGGAAGGTGTGCCCTAGCAAGTTTCGGTTATTGGTGGCAAGACCATCCTGAATATCACTCGATTGTTTCTTGTAAAGCAACTGAAAGTCACATTCTTATCGAGTTTAGTAATTCTGTTTCTCTGATAATCAAAACACCTAAAGATGCTGAACATTTTGACGGTTCCTTGATTATTTGGTCTGTCGACAGTCTTTCGTGGAAATGGAAAGGGTATGGCAAAGGTTATTCCCAAGACAACCATTTCTATCGCAAATATAGATCTATTAAGGGCAATATGTATTGTGGTACCCATGAGGGTAAAAATCATGTTTGGCGATATGCGCCACGCCCTTATCATCCTGCATTGGTGCTTGCATGGGATTTGCCCTCGGGCCCTCCTGGCCCTTTTCTTTCTCGGTTAAGGGATCGCGGTAAAGAGCGTTTTTTAGCGCAACAAATTGAGAATAGGTATTTGCAAGCTAACAATTATTCTCAAGAAAATATGTATGTTGGATAGGCTTAGGGTAATCTTGATTGGCGTTGACTACGGGCTCTAATGGTTTTTTCAGAGCTTTATTCACTCCAATAGGTTGAAAAAATAGAGATAGCAATGATTTTTTATATTCTAGATCTATATCTGATCTCCATTGATATTTCTGTAGCTCAGGGCCTCATGATAATTCGCTGTTGAGGGAATTTCAGACCCCTCCAAATCTGCGATGCTTCTAGCCACCTTTAGTGTGCGATAAAATCCTCTTGTGGACAAAGAAAATCGTTCCATGGCCTGTTGCATGAATTGTTTTTGTTCGTTGGTTAGAGGGCATACCTCTTGCACTTGGTTGCTGTCTAGATGAGTGTTTATTTTCCCTTGTCGGTGTATTTGATGTTGTCGAGCAACAGCAACACGAGTTTGGATTCTCTCACTAGTCTCACCTTCAGGGATAGTTGGTGGATTTAAAAGATCATTACAATCTATGCCGCTAACATGCACTTGCAGATCTATACGATCCATCAACGGCCCTGACAATTTATTTTTATAGTGCATAAGCTGGCCTGCTGAACAACAACATTTGGATGTTCCCAAATAACCACAAGGGCAGGGATTCATTGCTGCAACCAACTGGAATTGAGCTGGGAAACAGGTTTGAGCGGCGATTCTAGAGATCATTATATGTCCTGATTCCAAAGGCTCTCTGAGTACCTCCAGTACATGACGGGAAAACTCAGGCAGTTCGTCTAAAAATAATACTCCATTATGTGCAAGCGATATTTCCCCGGGCTTTGGCGTTCTGCCGCCACCAACTAAAGCCATAGCAGAGGCCGTATGGTGGGGTGCTCGGAATGGACGACTCCAGATATCTTTCCGCAACCCTTTTCCAGCAACCGAATGGATCGCGGCGACAGCTATAGCTTCAGGATTTGACATAGAAGGCAATATTCCGCCAAGACGGCTCGCAAGCATTGTCTTGCCCGTTCCTGGAGGACCGCAAAGTATAATATGATGTCCCCCAGTAGCGGCGATTTCTAAGGCACGCTTCGCGTGATGTTGGCCTATAACATCGCGTAGCTCATGCGCCGGATAAGTCTTACCTTTTGTTGAGATAACCCATGGTTCTATTAATTGGCGAGCATGAAGGTGTGCTGAAACTTCTAGTAAATGAGTTGCTGAAAGCACCGACAGCGTCGGTACCAAGGCAGCTTCGTCTGCATTAGATGCGGCAAGGACTAATTCACGTCCACTGTCACAGCATCGTTGAGCTGATGGCAACATTGAATCCACTGATCTTAGGTCGCCTGAAAGTGCTAATTCACTGATGAACTCATACTTATGTAAATTACGTTTCGGTATTTGATCAGAGGCTGCAAGAATTCCAATGGCAATAGCTAAATCGAATCGGCTGCCTTCTTTAGGTATATCTGCAGGCGCTAGGTTGACTGTAATACGACGAGCGGGGAATTCAAAATGTGAATTTATAATGGCACTGCGAACGCGATCTTTACTCTCTTTGACAGAGGTCTCTGGTAATCCGACGATGTTAAAAGCGGGTAAACCATTAGAAAGATGCACCTCCACTGAAATTTCAGGTGCGTCAATGCCTAATTTTCCACGGCTTTTAGTAATAGCAAGTGACACAACATACCTCCCTGTATGTGTTTTGACAGCCCTTACTCCAGGATATTTATTTCCCTAATGACAAAGCTACTCTTGGTTGAGATGCTGTTCTATTGCTGCCAGTTGTTTTTCTAATCTATCGATCTTCTCTCTGGATCGCGCAAGAATCATTTGTTGGGTGTCAAATTCTTCTCTGGACACCACGTCTAATTCTGCAAGAGTCTTGTTAATTGCTACCTGCATTACTTGTTTTAACTCATCTCCCAATGCCTGAGCTCCGTTGATTGATTTTTCGAAGTGATTTTGGAATCGATTAAAAAAATCATCATTTATCATTTATATAATCCAGGTTGTGGGGCATCTGAGGGTTTCAAGTTTATTCACCTTTATATTTGTATTTTAGCTGAAAACTAACGATTGCCAATAGAAACTTACTTTTATTCATTATGGTGCAAGAACTTAGTTATTTATTTTTATATGCACCAATCTGATGCAAAAATGACCTCAAAGTAGCGCTAATAGGCTTTTTTTTGGAGTTTTTTAAGTTGGCACGCAATGTGCAAAGTAGAAATTGCCTGACGGAAGGCAGCAGATCAAACATTACTTTTAAACTTCTTGGGAGAAGACTATATGAAAGCGTTTAAAACCGCAGTTTTTGCAGCAACAATGATGACAGCAGCAACTGGAATGACGGCCGAAATTTCCGGTAACGTTGCGCTGGGCTCAGAATATTTTTTCCGCGGCGTCGACCAGGCTGGCGGTGAAGCTCTCTCTGGCGGCTTCGATGTTGCATTTGAAAATGGCTTTTATGTGGGAACTTGGGCCTCAAGCATTGATTTTAGTAATGGTCCAGAGTTGGATTACTACGCAGGCTATGGCGGCTCACTAAGCGATTCTTTGAGTTTTGACGTCGGTTACTTGTTCTATGGGTATCCGGGTGATTCGGCTCTAGATTTCGAGGAATTCTATGGCAGCCTTTCAATGGGCGATGCCACTGTTGGCTTCAACTACTCAGATGATTACTTCGACTCTACTGGTGAGACGACTTATTTGTATATTGATTACGGCTTTGCATTAAGCGAAAACCTTAGTTTGGGACTTCATTATGGCACCATTTCTGCGGATGACTCAGAAGCCTACAATGCGGTATTTGGCGACACCATCGATGACTACTCGATTTCACTCAGCACTGAATTCAGCGGCGTGGGTGTTGATTTGAGTTTGGTCGACTCCTCAGGTTCTGGCGCCTTAGACGCCGATACTCAGTTTGTTGTGACTTTTTCAAAGTCTTTATAAGCACAGACCTATCCACTAAACCCAATATGAGTGGCGTAGCCACTCAACCGGAGGAACAGTATGAAAATGATTACAGCAGTCATAAAGCCTTTTAAATTAGATGAAGTCAGAGAGGCCCTAGGAGAGATTGGTGTCTCTGGAGTCACCGTTACTGAAGTTAAAGGCTTCGGTCGTCAAAAAGGTCATACAGAACTTTATCGAGGAGCAGAATACGTAGTTGATTTTCTGCCAAAGGTAAAAGTTGAAGTGGCTCTAGCCGAGTCTATGGTTGAGAACGCTGTCGAAGCCATTACTAAGGCGGCATCGACTGGCAAGATTGGTGATGGAAAGATCTTCATTAGTCAGCTAGATGATGCTATTCGAATTCGAACCGGTGAGACCGGCCCAGAAGCTATTTAAATTGAGGAATAAATGATGAACGAAATATTTGAACTTCAGTATGCCCTAGATACGTTTTACTTCTTAATGTGTGGCGCGTTGGTGATGTGGATGGCAGCAGGGTTTGCCATGCTTGAAGCTGGACTTGTCCGATCAAAGAATACTACTGAGATCCTGACCAAGAACATTGCTCTGTTCGCTGTGGCTTGTACCATGTATATGATCTGTGGATACGCAATTATGTATGGCGGTGACATTTTTCTCTCGTCCATCACTGGTGATGGTGCAACTGGGGCCGAGGAGCCAGCGACCTATGCACCGTCGGCTGACTTCTACTTCCAAGTTGTTTTCGTCGCTACTGCCATGTCAATTGTGTCAGGCTCGGTGGCAGAACGAATGAAACTTTGGGCATTTTTGGCCTTTGCTGTTGTCATGAGTGGATTTATTTACCCGATGGAAGGCTCTTGGACTTGGGGTGGAAATGCAGTATTTGGAATGTATACCCTGGGCGATCTTGGCTTTTCTGATTTTGCAGGGTCTGGAATTGTGCATCTTGCTGGTGCTTCAGCAGCTCTAGCTGGGGTTCTTTTGCTGGGCGCCAGAAAGGGCAAGTACGGTACTAATGGTTCAATCAACGCTATTCCAGGGGCCAATCTCCCGATGGCAACTTTAGGTACGTTCATTCTGTGGCTCGGTTGGTTTGGTTTCAATGGAGGTTCTGTGCTAGCCACTGCTTCTGTAGAAAGCGCTAACGCTGTTGCTGTAGTGTTTATGAATACCAATGCGGCTGCTAGTGGTGGATTGATTGGTGCATTAATCGTGGCACGAATAATGTTCGGTAAAGCAGATCTCACAATGGCGCTTAATGGTGCTCTTGCTGGTCTGGTTGCTATCACCGCTGAACCCTCCACGCCAACAGCACTTCAGGCGACTTTGTTTGGTGCCATGGGTGGAGTCTTGGTTGTATTCAGTATTATTACGTTAGATAAATTGAAAATTGATGACCCTGTAGGTGCAATCTCTGTGCATGGTGTTGTTGGTCTTCTTGGCTTATTGCTTGTACCTCTGACTAATGATGGTTCATCTTTCTCTGGTCAGTTGATTGGCGCGGCAACCATTTTTGTTTGGGTGTTTGGCGCAAGCCTAGTTGTTTGGGGTGTTTTGAAGGCAACTATGGGAATACGCGTGTCCGAAGAAGAGGAATTCTCTGGTGTTGATATTTCTGAATGTGGTATGGAAGCCTACCCTGAATTTGTAAGTTCCAAGTCCTAACGTTAATCCCCCTTTTGACCGGGGCTTTATGCCCCGGTTTTTTTTGTCTGTAAAAAATCACTGTGTAAAATAATTTGGTTCCTGGAGATGCAATTTAAGGCAAAAACAGGTATCTTTCTAGGTACTGATTATTTGTTTGGAAAACCAACGTCATGAAACTGATTACTGCTGTTATAAAACCTTTTAAACTTGATGATGTACGAGAAGCCCTCGGCGATATCGGTGTTCAAGGAATCACCGTTACTGAAGTCAAGGGTTTTGGCCGACAAAAAGGTCACACTGAATTATATCGAGGAGCGGAATATGTAGTTGATTTTTTACCTAAAATTAAGCTAGAAATTGCTATTTCATCAGATATGGTAGACAGCACCGTTGAGGCCATTACTAAGGCCGCTGCTACTGGTAAAATTGGAGATGGTAAGATATTTATTTCAGCTTTGGACGAAGTTATTCGGATTCGCACCGGCGAGACTGGTGCCGAAGCTATATAAAGCAGCAATGGTGTGCCTTACTCAAAAGCTGATATGAGTAAATAAGGTACATTTTTTAAACAATGTCCCCTCTGAGATTACGTTAAATGAATACTGTAATTCGATTCACTTGGTTATTTATTTTTGTTTTTAGTTCTGCTGGTGCCAAAACTCCCGAATCAGATGCCGCAGAGTCCCAAATTATTATCGCTAAATTAGAAGCAGCTCGATCGAGTTTAAGCTATAAAGTTATTGGTCGTGCACCTATTGAAAATTTTTACGAAGTGCAGGTTGAAAACGGACCCATTTTATATGTTTCTAAGGATGGTAATTATTTTTTTGATGGTTCACTCTATCAGGTCAAAGTAGGTCAATTTGTAGACGCCCGAAGCTTGCGGATGAACGATGAGAGAGAAGCCATCTTTGGGTCCTTATCGGTTGATGATATGATTGTGTTTAAATCTAATGGTACCACCCAAGGTATTATTAACGTTTTCACAGATGTTGACTGCGGTTTTTGTCGCAAGCTGCACAAAGAGGTTCCTCAGTTAAATAAGATGGGTATTGAAGTTCGATACCTGGCTTTTCCTCGAGCAGGAATTCCCTCTGATGCCTACACAAAGATCGCAACTGCTTGGTGTTCTGATGATCCCCAAGGTAGCTTAACAAGATCAAAAAATGGGCAGGATGACGTGCCTGCTGTATGTGATAATAACCCGGTTGCTGAGCATTATGAGCTAGGGCAAAAACTTGGTGTTACAGGTACTCCAGCCATCGTTTTGATGGATGGTTCACTCATTCCAGGTTACAAAAAAGCTGAAGAGATAGCTAAAATATTGGGGATAAAATCGTAGAGCGGGTCCTGAAGATAGAGCAATTTTCGCTCTAAATTTGTATTTTATATACTTATTTAGTCAATGTCTGTCATAGACAGTAAGTGTTGGAGTCAACAAAAGCTAGGGGTTTTAGGTGAGGCGAGTAAAGATAGGTATTTGCGGTCTTGGTACAGTAGGCGCTGGTGTTTTCAATGTTATATCTCGAAATATAGATGCTATAAACGCTCGTGCTAACTGCCAAATTAGTATCTCTCAGGTGGGTTGCCGCCGTGACAATAGGGACTGTGATTTGACTAATAGTAACATCTCACGAGACATATTTGATGTTGCTAAGAATCCTGATGTAGATATTGTTGTTGAATTGATCGGTGGAACAACCGTAGCCTTTGATTTGGTTATGACTGCTTTAAATAACGGTAAGCATGTGGTCACTGCTAATAAAGCATTAATAGCTGAGCATGGCATGACGATTTTTGCGGAAGCGGCCTCTCGAGGCTTGATAGTGTCCTTTGAAGCAGCTGTGGCTGGCGGCATACCCATTATAAAAGCGCTTCGAGAGGGCTTGGCGGCTAATCAAGTCAGTTGGCTAGCCGGCATTATTAACGGCACCACTAATTTTATTTTATCGCAAATGGATAGCAAGGGTCGTGAATTTGCTGATGTTTTGGCGGAAGCTCAGGCCAAAGGCTATGCTGAGGCTGACCCCACGTTTGATGTTGAAGGTATCGATGCCTCCCATAAGCTGGCGATTCTGGCTTCTATTGCGTTTTCCACGCCATTATCTTTAGATGGGCTATTCACCGAGGGTATCAGCAAGCTAGAGCCTCAGGATGTTACTTATGCAAGAGAGCTTGGTTATGTCATCAAGCATCTTGGTATTGCAAGACGATCTGAGGAGGGTATTGAACTTCGAGTTCACCCCACATTGGTACCAGAAAGCTCTCTAATTGCAGGGGTTAATGATGTCTCAAATGCGGTTATGGTGAATGCAGATGCTGTCGGTACAACGTTATATTATGGTCCTGGAGCGGGATCAGAGCCTACCGCGTCAGCGGTGATTGCTGATGTTGTTGATATCGCACGAGTTATGGACTCCTATCCAGACTCATGGGTGCCACCGTTGGGTTGCGATACTGCACAGTTACAGCAGCAGAAGATAATGGAAATTGAAGATGTTGAAACCGGTTTTTATATCCGTTTTTCAGCTCTCGATAAGCCAGGTGTTCTGTCCGATGTAACCAAAATAATGGGTGATGCAGGCATTAGTATTGAGGCAATTATTCAGCGTGAACAACCTGCAGGTGAACATTATGTCAATGTCATTATTTTGACTAATGTGACAAAAGAAAAATTCTTAGATGAAGCGGTAGTGCATATTGAAAAGCTTGCTACGGTGCGTGGAAACGTAAATTTTATTCGCCTGGAATACTTAGATCAGGTCTAAGTATTATCCAAATAATAATCGATTTTTGATGATAATTATCAGGACACTGATTCATGAAATTTGTTAGTACCAGAGGTGGTGTCGAGCCAAAAAGTTTTGAAGACGTTATTTTGACCGGCTTAGCCCCAGATGGCGGTCTGTTTGTTCCCGAGGCGCTACCTCAATTTAGTGAAGAAGAAATTGCTTCTTGGTCTAGTCTTTCTTATCAACAATTAGCTTTTAAGGTAATGACGCCCTTTATGGCTGATTTCATGCCGTTGAAAGATTTACAACAGCTAATTGAAAAATCTTATGGGACTTTTCGGCATGAAGAGATAGCTCCACTTGTAAATGCAGGTGGCAATCAATGGATTATGGAGCTATTCCATGGACCAACCTTAGCGTTTAAAGATTTTGCGCTGCAATTTTTAGGAAATCTACTTGATTACACCCTGTCCAAGCGCCAGCAAAAAGTGGTGATCATGGGCGCTACCTCTGGTGATACTGGGTCTGCTGCTATTGAAGGCTGTAGGCGCTGTGAGAATATCGATATCTTTATTTTGCATCCTCATGGGCGAGTTTCCGATGTACAGCGTCGTCAGATGACAACAGTTAGAACTGACAATATTCATAATATCGCTTTGCAGGGTAATTTTGATGATTGTCAAAATTTAGTCAAGGCTAGCTTTTCCGATCAATCTTTTTTGCCTGATGGTCGTCAATTGGTTGCTGTTAATTCGATTAACTGGGCTAGAATTATGGCCCAAATCGTATATTATTTTTGGGCCTCGTTGCGCTTAGGTGGTCCAGAAAAAACTGTGTCCTTTTCAGTCCCAACTGGTAATTTCGGTGATATTTTTGCAGGTTATCTTGCATCGAAAATGGGATTGCCCATCGAACGCTTAGTCATAGCGACGAACCAAAACGACATATTACATCGCTGTCTTAGTAGCAATGATCATAGGACCTTGCCGTTGACGGAAAGCTTGGCACCTAGTATGGATATTATGATTTCTAGCAACTTTGAACGACTTTTATTTGATTTGTATGACCGTGATGGTGCCGTAATAAGTCAGCTAATGAAAGATGCAAAAGCTGGCTCTATGCTGCTTAGTGATCAGGCCTTATCAAATGCTCGTGAGCTTTTTGCCAGTTTCCGCTGCAATGATCAGGGTATGGTAGATGTTATTAGGAACACCTATGAAAATACTGGTTATTTACTAGATCCGCACACTGCTATTGGTCTTGCAGCGGCAAGAGAATGTAGTAGTGGCGACCAAATACCAATGATTACATTGGCTACAGCACACCCGGCTAAATTTCCTGATGCAGTCAAGCGTGCTGGCTACCCTAATAATCCCGAGCTACCCGAACATATGGCAGATCTATTTGAGCGTGAAGAGCGTTTCACTGTTCTGGGAAATAATACCTCAGAGGTTCAGAAATTTATTTTTGATAACCTGACGCGCTGAGGGTCTGTACTTGCCAACACAACGTACAATAAAGCATTCACTGGTGAGAGTAGAGCATGTTTGAAGAAAATAAGTTAACTAAAGAAGATCAAGAGCGCGTAGATCAGTACCTGGATAGTGGCTTCAATAGTATAGAGCGTAAACCCTTCAAACCACTTCGCTTGTTAGCGGTGATTTGGGTGGTGGTAGCCTTGTTGGGTTTTGTAAGTTGGTATATTGGCAAACAAGCAGGGTATTTGTAACACTAGTTGCCACATTATTTAGCCTGAGGCTGGTTTATGACACTCATTTCTCAAATGCCCACGCCAACCATGATCAACACTAATGGTATTGAATTAGAGGTCTTTGAGGCCGGTCAAGGTGGAGTTCCCATTGTACTATGTCATGGTTGGCCAGAACTGGCTTATAGCTGGCGTTATCAAATACCTGCATTGGTAGCGGCTGGTTACCATTGTATTGTTCCCAATCAAAGAGGTTATGGAGCCTCCAGTAAGCCTTCTGATGTAAATGCTTATGACATCCATCATCTTACCGATGACCAAAATGGATTGCTTGATGCTCTGGGAATAGACCGTGCAATTTATGTGGGTCATGATTGGGGCGCTATTATGCTCTGGCAGCATGCATTGCTTAATCCTCGGCGTATTATTGCATTGGCGAATATGTCGGTTCCTTTTAAGGTCCGAGAACCCTCAGAACCTGTGGCGTTCTGGGAAAAAGTACTGGGCGAAGAATTTTATTTAGTCCATTTTAATCGCTACCCCGATATTGCTGCTAGATCATTTGAAAGCAATGTAAGGCGGACCTTGCAGAATCTTTATAGAACTGATCATTGGCTAGATAGCAGTCCTGCACAGCCGGATGGTTACACAATTGTAAAATCTGCAGAGATCGACAATAAACGCGGTAAGTTGATGCTAAATGAAGAAGACTTGACGGTTTTTGTTGAGGCCTTTGAACAGGGTGGTTTTGTAGCCCCTTGTAAATGGTACCGTAATTTTACCCGTAATTGGGAGACTATGGCTGAGGTTCCACAGACGATCGACCTGCCTTGCCTGATGATCTATGGTGAGTATGACATGGTACCGAAAATTGATATGACCAGCTCGATTGCTAATTTAGAGGTAAAGACTTTATCTTGTGGCCATTGGATACAACAAGAGCAGCCTGAAAAAACTAACCAAATTTTGCTTGAATGGCTTGATCGCGTAGTTAAACCTATGTTGGATTAAAGTGGAGATTCAAACCCGTCATTTACCCTCTGTAGCGCCAAATTTTAATGCGACTATAGATCCTTTACTACAGAGAATTTATCAAGCCCGTGGGATCAATCATCAAAGAGACCTTGATAAACATCTAGCGAGCCTTCCTTCACCGCATCTTTTAGCTGGTATGCCTAAGGCGATAGCTCGGTTAATCGAGTCCTTGCAGCATGGCGAGCAGATTGTAATTATTGGTGACTTTGATGCAGATGGTGCCACCAGTTCTGCTCTGATGATTTTGGCACTCAAGGCTATGGGATTTCAAAAACTGGCATTTTTAGTACCAAATCGGTTTGACTATGGTTATGGGTTGACCCCTGAAATTGTGCAATTAGCCACCCAATACCAACCGCAACTTATTATTACAGTCGATAACGGAATCTCTAGTATTGAGGGTGTGGCTTGTGCCTCAGCACTGGGTATTGACGTTATTGTCACTGACCACCATTTACCTGCAGAGACGCTGCCAGATGCATTGGCAATTATCAATCCGAATCAGCCTAATTGTTCTTTTCCATCTAAGAACTTAGCTGGCGTTGGTGTGGCTTTTTACTTTTTGAGTGGTTTAAGGTCTGAGTTACGAGCCATGAATTGGTTCACTGAACAAAATATCCAAGAACCAAGGATGGCTGTGTGGCTTGATTTGGTGGCTTTGGGAACAGTGGCCGATGTGGTGCCCTTAGATCATGTTAATAGGGTGCTAATACACCAGGGACTTATGCGTATTCGCGCAGGACAATGTCGGCCAGGAATCAAGGCATTACTGCGTATTGCAGGCAAGAATTTAGAGTCTATAGTTGCCTCTGATTTAGGTTTCGCCCTGGGTCCAAGATTAAATGCAGCAGGTCGCTTAGATGATATTTCCATAGGTATTCAATGCTTAATGACCGATGATCCCAACGACGCTATGCAGGCGGCAACGGCCTTAGACCAGTTGAATCAAGATCGAAAGTTTATTGAGCAAGGTATGCAGCAGGAAGCGATTCAGACATTGGATACATTATTACTTGCATCGGATAAGAACTTACCGGCTGCTTTATGCGTGTTTAATACTGATTGGCATCAGGGTGTTGTCGGGCTTGTGGCATCGCGTTTAAAAGAGAAATACTATCGCCCAGTGGTGGCTTTCGCTCGCGCAGAGGATGGTACTCTAAAAGGGTCTTCTCGCTCCATACCTGGTTTCCATATCAGAGATGCCATGGAGGTGGTAGCGAGCTGTCATCCAGGTGTAATTACTAAGTTTGGCGGTCATGCTATGGCAGCTGGGTTGACTATGAACGAAAGCGATTTAGATGTTTTTGTTGAGGCATTTCAAAAACAGGCGTCGAAGGTTATTGCTCCTGAGGATTTAAAGGCAAAAATGATGACCGATGGAACCTTGCAACTCAGTCAGTTGACTATGACCACAGCAGCCCTACTACGAGAGTCAGGCCCCTGGGGCCAGCAGTTTCCAGAACCTAGTTTTGAGGGGATCTTTACCCTAAAAAGTCAGCGTATAGTGGGAGAAAAGCATTTGAAAATGGCATTCTCTCACCCGTCAGCACCAACTAGCCTGATTGATGGTATTTACTTCAATATTGACCCTGAGCAGTGGCCAAGCCATGCCGTAGAGACTGTCCGATGTGTCTATCGATTGGACATAAATGAGTTTCGTGGGACCAAGAAACTGCAATTTTTGGTTCAATATATGACGCCAGTATCCAGTAAATAAGAAGATAAACTATGATTTTTAAAACCGAGTTACGAGCTGACTTGATCCTGTTAGTAACCGCGTTAATCTGGGGCTTTGCTTTTGTTTTTCAAAGTACGGGAATGGAACATATTGGGCCTATTACCTTTGTGTTTGGTCGTTTTGTTGTCGCAACCTTAGCCATAATACCTATTTGGTATTTCATAGAGAAACCCAAACACATATTTGTCTGGGAACCAACCGATAAGAAAGCTCTGCAATTAGGAATTATTATGGTGATTGGCATGCTTTTACAGCAAGCTGGTCTGCTGTATACAACTGTTTCCCGTGCTGGCTTCCTCACTGGTGTATATATTGTCTTCGTGCCAATTCTTGGCGTATTTATGGGCAGTAAAACGCAGTGGCCTACCTGGTTGGGAGTATCTTTTGCCCTACTAGGATTGTATTTCTTAGCGCAGATTGAGGTAACTCATTTCTTGCTAGGTGATAGTTTGATACTGCTAAGTTCAGTGCTTTGGGCGCTACATGTTATTTATACGGGCAAAGTTGCTAATCAAATGTCAGTTTTTCGCCTGATGTTTCTGCAATTTGCATTTTCTACACTGATAAGTGGTGTTGCTATGATAACGTTCGAAGTGTGGGACTGGCAGGCCGTTAAAGAGGCTGCAGGTGCATTGTTGTTTGTTGGAGTGCTGTCGTCTTGTGTTGGTTTTTCATTACAGGTGGTAGGTATGCGCACTGCTCCAGCGTCTCATGCCGCGCTCATTCTTAGCTTCGAGGCCATTTTTGCAGCCATAGGCGGTTGGTGGCTGCTAGGCGAGTATTTAACCACCACAGAGCTAATAGGCTGTGGGCTTATTTTGACTGGAGGACTGCTTTCCCAGTTAAAATTATTTATAAGATCACATCCCGGTGAACGCCTGCATCCATGAGAGACATTCTTTGATTTAAAATCAAAGAATGTCTACTGGATTATGGTTGTCCAAAAATTGATCTACTTGCTGTAACAGGGCCAGTCGTGTTTCGCTAACTGATAGCCAATGATCCTCGCCTTTTAGTGTTACAAATTCCACAGGTTTGTCAGCTTTTTTTAAAGCCTTAAACATCTCTTTACTTTGTCTAATAGGCACAACGGTGTCATCTCTACCATGTATGAGTAACACAGGGGCTTGGAAATTATCTGCGAAATTAATGGGCGATATTGACTTTAGTTTTTCTTTCTTTGTTTTCAAATCGCCGATAATTTTATTCCAATAGCTAACTACCCAATGGTTGCTACCGTACTTTGATTTTTCAGATTTAAGCATTAGAGGCAAGTTAGAAACACCTGCAATGGCAATTACACAGCGGTATAAATCGGGTGTAAAAGCCCCCCCTGCGAGGGCTGAATATCCTCCATAAGATGCACCCATAATGCATACTCTGTTAGCGTCTACATAGCCTGCTTTGATCAGCGCAGCTACTCCATCAGAGACGTCATCTTGCATTTTTTTACCCCACTCTCCGTTGCCACTATCTCGCAGAGAAAATCCAAAACCTTTGGAGCCTCTAAAGTTGGGTTGTAACACAGCGTAACCTTTGGCGGCTAAATACTGAGCCAACCAGTCAAATTTCAAGCTATCATAAGTAGCTGGGCCTCCATGTGGTAACGCAATTAAAGGGAGGTTGTTACGTTTAGTTAGATCCGGTGGCAGAGTAATAATTGCAGGTATTTTTAATCCATCACGGGCGGAATAGTTAATAGCTTTAATTTCGCCAACCGCTGTAATGGCAGGATATTGGGAAGCCAGATTGAAGAGTTTACTTGTGCTTCTATCAAACACTTTATAATCTCCAGCACCCTGGTTGCCACTGACGTTAATCAACCACTTGTTATTATCAGATGTATTGCTCAAAAAAGTAATAGAACTAGTGGGGAAGTATTCAGAAAGATTTTCATAACTCAGGTTGGCTTGCACATTGTTAAAATCATATCCAGGCTTGAATCCGCTATACTTTGCCGCGACAAATGTTCGATTGATGTTGGTTAGTAAATCATCAACATCAGTCTGTGGCCTACTGTACAGAGGACCCTGGACACTTCCGTCAAGCAATGACAAAGAAAAAATGGCGTCGTTATTCCCTTGTCCTTTAAGAAACAGCAATTTTGTCGCATCACTTGAAACAGCTTGAGGAGAAATTTCTGGAATGTCAGTGTTATGACGATAAATTGCTTTCCATTTTCCAGAAACCTTGGAAAAGATCCTATGTTGTTTGCTATTTTTATCAAAATCCTCTCTGGCTAAGAGGTTACCTGTTTCATCGACAAACCAGCCTATGGTCGATTTGTTGCCTTTTGCATAAAGCTTGCCATAGCCATTTTTAAGGCTAACTCGATACAAATTATTTTTAGGGTTACTTCCTAGACCACCACTAAAGGCCGGCATATATAACTCAGCCGTGCGTTTATTAAATCCTACGATTTGGCCAAGGCTGGTTTGTGCTGGATACAGGCCCTTTGTCTTACTCAACAAGACGTTTATCTTTTTTGTGCTTAAATTGTAAACAAAGGCTGAACTATTTTCCCAGCTTCCTTTTACACGTGTAGTCCGCTGAGTTTTCGAACTTCGCAGTACAACATGCTCATTGCTGACAAAATAAATGTCACGAGCTTTGTATTTATTCGCATTGAAACCACCCACTAAGTCGAGGGTTTTGGCATTCATTATAACAAAAAAGTCTTGATTATTTTGCCGCTGAATAAGAGCAAAATGTTGACCATCTGGAGATATCGCTACAGACCTAAACGCCGGGAGTAAGCCATACTTTTCGATGTCAGGCTTAGGTAAACTGTGAGAGACTTTGGTTTCTTGTGCATTGAGTGGTTGGTTCAGGATCAAGCAACCAAACAGAAAAAAATAGATGGCAATGCTGGCTTGTTTTGAAATCATGCTCAAATCCCTTGCGCTAAATGATTAGTTATTTAAGTCTAGTTTAGATGAACCCTAAAAACTATTAGATTAGCGCCAGCCCGGCCACAAATTACCCTAGAAATTGTTGTTAGTACACAGTCTAAAATTCAATTAAAGAGCGTAAGCTCTTGGCAACTACGTCTTTAATAGCAGGTTGCGCTTTTTCGGTAGGGTGCAGTCCATCCTGCTGAATCATATCTTCGGTTATGGCTAGTTGGTCCAGTTGAAAAGGGATTAAATTAACATTCGTTTCCTCGGCCAGTTGAGTATAGACTTCGGCGAATGCTTCGGTATATCGTCTTCCGTAGTTGGGTGGTATACGCATTCCAAATAGAATAGGGGTGGCCTTGGCTCCAGTACAAAGCGCTATCATTTTCGCTAGGTTTTCTTTCATTAAGCGCAGAGGTTGTCCGCGAAGCCCATCATTTCCGCCAAGCTCTAATATAACGTAGTCAGGTTGAAATTTTTCCAACAACAGCGGTAACCTGGCTAAACCGCCACCCGTTGTGTCACCGCTAATACTACCATTAATAATGGTATATGCAGGGCCCAAATCATTTTGCAGCAGGTTAACCCAGCCATTTTTTGGGTCTATGCCGTAGCCGGCGCTTAAACTATCGCCTAGCACCAGTAATGTTGATCCATAAGCATTGGCGCCAAGTACAAGGAACAGGCAACATAACCGTTTTATGATCTGTCGCATAAATACACTCACTCTTAATTTTGTTAATATTCAATCCTAGAGTGTAATTCATTTTACCGAGAATGGAATAGATCAATGATTGAAGTTAAAAATGTTTGTAAGCAGGTGTCGACAACGGAGGGTGAATTGCAGATTCTTGACGACATAAACCTGTTTGTAGCCGATGGTGAGACGATTGCTATTGTTGGACCCTCAGGCTCTGGAAAGTCTACTTTACTAGGAATTTTAGCGGGTCTAGATACCCCTTCCTGCGGATCTGTAGTACTCAATGGGCAGGATATTACGCAAATGGACGAAGAGGGTCGTGCGTCGGTCCGTGCTCACAATGTTGGGTTCGTATTTCAATCATTTCATTTGCTACCAGGTCTTACAGCCCTTGAAAACGTGGCCTTACCCTTGGAACTCAATGGAGACAGGGAGGCGCTTAAAACGGCCCGAAACTATTTAGAGCGTGTAGGGTTGGCACATCGAGTAACACATTACCCGCGGCAACTCTCTGGGGGTGAGCAACAGCGAGTGGCAGTCGCTAGAGCTTTTGCCTGTAAGCCGACTATTTTGTTTGCTGATGAACCTACCGGTAATTTGGATACAGGTACAGGGGAGATTATTAATAATTTGCTATTTGATCTTAATCGAGAAGAGGGTACAACCCTCGTACTGGTTACCCATGAGATGAATTTGGCCGCTCGCTGTAATACGACATTGCAATTGCAAGCCGGTCGTCAGATGACGCCTGCGGAGAATAGTAAGGACACTACCGAGAAGGAGAATTAATGTTTTCTTTGAAAATGCTTATTAGAACGTGGCGAGGTGGTGAGCTTGGGCTGATTTTGTGGTCACTAATTCTTGCTGTTGCGGTAGTTACATCCGTTTCTTTATTAGCGGAGCGAATAGAAAGAGCTCTAACTCAGGAATCAAGTAGCTTTTTGGCAGCTGATTTAGTGGTGAGAAGTAGCAAAGAGGCTCCATCTGCTTGGCTAGAGGAGGCGCTGAGCAAAAATATCGAAACTGCTAAAATAATGAGTTTTTCCTCAATTGTTTTTTTTGGCGATGACCTACATTTGGCGTCGATTAAGGCAGTGCAGCCCAATTATCCTTTGCGTGGATCGATAAAACGTTCTACAACGCCATTTAGCAGAGATCCAGCACTAATTGAAGCGGTCAGCTATGGTCCCGAAAAAGGCAATGTCTGGGTTGATGCAAGATTATTGCCTCTTTTGGACATTAGCTTGGGGGATAGTATTGATCTTGGCGACACCAGTTTAAAAGTGACGCAAATACTAGTGGAAGAACCAGATGGTAGCTCTTACTCATTTGTTGGCGCTCGGGTACTCATGAACTATGCAGATATTCCTGACAGCGGTGTAATTCAACCAGGCAGTCGTGTTACCTATCGATATCTGATGGCCAGTGATGATCAGGCTGCGTTCGAATCCTATGTGATTTGGCTGAAGTCTCAGCTGGATATCCATGATCGTCTTATTACTCCTGATGAGGCGCAAGCAAGTATCGCCAATACAATGGACAAAGGTCGACGTTTTTTGCTTCTTGCTGGCAGCATCGGTGTTGTACTTGCGGGTATTGCATTGGCATTGGCAAGCCATCATTTTGCTAGTGGACAAACAAAGCAGGTGGCTTTGTTAAAGAGTTGGGGTATTTCTGCGCGCAGAGTAAGATTCCTTTACGCACAGCAGAGTCTTTGGATGGGTTTGTTGGGTTCATTGGCAGGTCTGTTAGTAGGCTATGCGTTTCATCATATTCTTTTGTTTGTTGTCAGTGAGTGGCTGCCTATAACACTTCCATCTGCAGGATCCAGACCTTGGGTGATCGGTTTAGCCACCGGGTTGATTTGTTTGGCAGGGTTTACTCTACCAGCATTATGGCATTTGCCCGCACAATCACCCCTTGCAGTGTTGCGACAAGATATTGTCTCCAAGCCAGTTAATTCTCTGGTTCGCGGTGGTCTGGGTGTTGTTGCCATCGCTGGTTTATTACTTTGGTATAGCAATAATATTGCCGTCTCCATGGCAATATTAGCTGGGTTTGGGCTCACCGCTATTGCCTCTGTTGTGGCGGGTCTGGTTCTGTTGCGATTGGGAATGCAATATGGTCAACAGCTAGGCAGCGTCTGGCGGCTAGCGTTGGCTAATTTATGGCGTCGAAAAACTCAAAGTCTGATTCAAATAGTCGGATTTTCAGGTGCTATTGCACTACTAATGATTATGGTGATCGTGCGTACCTCACTTATTGACCAATGGCGCTTTCAGTTAGCTGATGATGCACCCAATCATTTTTTAGTTAATGTGGCACCTTTTGAGTTAGATGGGGTACGTAATTTGGTTACCGATAATGATCTGAACACGGCGGGTTGGTATGCCATGGTAAGAGGTCGTATGACTGAGATCAATGGAAAACCAATTACTGACGTACAAAAAGATAGCCATGAGTCCTTTCGACGAGAGCTTAATCTAAGCTGGACTACAGTGTTACCCGAGGGTAATAAAGTCACCAAAGGTCAATGGTGGGACACTATAGATCTTGATGAATTTAGTGCGCAAAGCACCGCTGGTGAAATTATCGCACCGGTGTCTCTAGAGGATGAGCTTGCGGGTGAATTGGGTTTAGTTTTGGGTGACCGTATTACCTTTAGTGTTGGCGGTCTGCGCTTTGAGGCTGAAATGGTGGGAACTAGGAGTTTGAATTGGGACAATATGACTCCCAACTTCTATTTTTTATTTCCCGAAGGTTTGCTTGAAGAGTATCCCCGAACCAGCATGACTAGCTTGTATATACCGCCAGAAAAGAAGTTATTGGTGAACGATATCTTACGTCAATTTCCGACGGTACAAGTGATTGAGCTGGACAAGATCATTGATCGTATCCGCACCATAGTCTCTCAGGTGAGTCGAGGTCTTGAGGTGATGACCTTACTCATTTTGGGCTGTGGTGTTTTAGTCATGTTTGCCGCGGTAAGTTTGTCCATGACAGAGCGATTACAGGAGAGTGCTATTTTGCGGACGCTGGGTAGTTCCAGGCGTCTGATATTAGGCATTCAGCTAATTGAATTTAGTGGTTTAGGTTTGATGGCAGGTTTATTGGCAAGCGCTGGTGCGGAGCTGTCAGTTGCCATGTTGCAACATTTTATGTTCGATTTACCGCTGTCATTACACCCATGGTTGTGGGTGGTGGGTCCTCTGAGTGGAGCGTTACTGGTGGGTTCGCTAGGCGTAGCTTATAGCCGAAAGGCAGTAGTTCAACCACCGTTAGAAGTGCTTCGAGCCTTGTAACCATATGCATAGGATGCAGTTCGAACTATTTCAAAGGAAGTTGAATGCTAAATGTAGTACCACTGTCGGTATCGGAGGTAACAGCAATTTGGCCTTGATGCTGTTCGGTGATAATAAAGTGGCTAAATGACAGTCTTTGTTCTGGGTCATAGGGCGCAGATGATGACTCGTCTGTGCCAGATGACTCGAACAGATATTTCTGATTGCCATCACTTAATGGTTTGCCGTTGTGGTGCAGGCGAATCCAGAGATCATTATAAATTTGGCTTACAGCAATAGTGATTTCTGGGGAGTGATCTAAGTCGTCTACTTTGCCAAGTGCAGAACAAGCCTGCCGAATAAGACTTAAAAAGACTTGCTGGAGTTCTCTATGGTAACAAGGCAAGTCGAGTAGATCATCGGCATAGTCCCGTTTAAGCACGACATCGTGAAAGCGAAGTCCAGAATTTGCCGTTATAGCGTTTCTTGCCAGATCGATACTATGGTCTATAATATGGGTGATATTAGCAAGGGACTTTGCATCGCCGCCGCCTTGGGAGAAATCTAATAAACTATCGATGATAGATTTAGCTTGTTGCCCTCGTATGACTGCATCTTCCAAGGTTTCACGCATATCAACCACGTCAAAAGTGTCATCGGTAATATCTTGGCGTAAGGTTTTTACTGAGCTAAGCATGGCTTTTAGTGGCATATTAATATCATGAGCCATAGCCGAGGTCATCTCTCCCATCAACGACATTTTATCCTTTTGAATTAACATAGTTTCAGAATTAACCCGTTGAGTAATATCATCAATAAGTAGCACTACTCCGGTTATACTTTGATCTTTGAGGGGGTATATAGTGATATCAAAATGATATTGCCCATATTGACTGTACTGAACATGCACTGGGCGCTGTTCGGTTGACGCCTGCATAATTTGTTGTGGTGTTACTGTAATATCTGGATAGGATTGCCATAAATCTTCACCTATAACCTTTGCCGCAGGCAAGCCAGAGATATCTTCTGCGCGCGGATTCCACTGAGTGATCTGATTATCTTTATCTAACCCAATAAGGATTAATGGCATTGATTGCAAAATTTCAGAAATATAAGATTCTGACTGACGTAGCTGCGAGGTGGTCATTAGATGCTGATTAATTTCCTTGGCCAAGGCAGCATTACTTTTTTTGAGCAGTGAATTAGACTCGTTTAGTGTTGTTGTTCTCTCTACTACTCGTTGCTCTAGCTGCGATCGAATTTCTTCAAGTTGACGATTATACTGATTTGACTGTCGGCGGCTAAAAAACAGACGAATGACGGTAAAGGACAATGCTAGGATCAGTATTCCACTGGAAAAATTAGCAATATATTGCCAATTAGTGGTGCCATCAATTTCTCTAAACAACCAAAATATATCGGCGACGGCCACCTGGCTAATAAGTAAACTGATAATGGCAGTGAGTTTCTTCATAGCGTCATTATGGCAAAGCTATGTGGGGAAAAATAGCATAAAGATCCAATCGTTGGTATTTCATCGACATTCCCATTGTAAATTCAAGCTTCAATTTTACTAGCTTTCATTGATTACTTTTTGATAAACCATTGAGCTGCCATCGCTCTTTAATAGCAGTACATCATAGTTTTGCCGTCGGCTGCCCATTTCCATTCCAGGTGAGCCCATTGGCATGCCAGGCACTGCGAGCCCTATGGAGTCTTTGGGAGGGTTGGCTAAAAACTGTTTTATAATTGTGGCGGGGATATGTCCCTCAAATACATAGCCCTCCGCCGAGATGGCCGTGTGACATGACTGATGTTTGCTGTTTACACCCTTATCACGTTTCAATTTATCAAGATTATTGAGGTTATGAACATTACTGCTAAAACCCGCTTGCTCAATATGGTCTACCCATTTTTGACAGCAACCACAGGTAGGTGTCTTAAATACATCCAATGTAATGGCTTTTTGTGTATTTTCCACTGACTCAAGAGACTGTGCTGTTTCAAGGTCACTGGCAATCACCGTAAAAGATAATGCCCAGAGCATAGATATTATGATTGTTAGAGATGTGATGTTAACTTTCATGTGATTACCTTTTATATGAGACCTATGCTAAATAGTATTGTTAGCATAGTGTATTCATCGCCAACGGTAAATTCTTTTAGTTTTGGTTTTGTTATGTATGTGGCACAACAGTGTATATTTTTTTAGGATGAATTAGACTGATAACGACTAGATAACGACTAGATAACGACTAGATAACGACTAGATAACGACTAGATAACGACTAGATAACGACTAGATAACGACTAGATAACGACTAGATAACGACTAGATAACGACTAGATAACGACTAGATAAC
>Ga0233426_10000513_pt1 | contig 41073 bp, 44 predicted proteins | sample SI_118_April2016_6_FD_179875 | JGI IMG/M metagenome (GOLD analysis project Ga0233426, IMG submission 179875) | Seawater microbial communities from Saanich Inlet, British Columbia, Canada - SI_118_April2016_10_MG | ecosystem: Environmental > Aquatic > Marine > Inlet | place: Canada: British... | reverse complement strand
ACTTGATGTTGATGTTATAATTACATCATCTCCTGTACAGAACGTATTGGCTAATTGATCACTTACTAAACTAATTGTTGGTGATAAACCATCTACTATCGTTATTACTTCTGTGTCACTTGAACAACCTCCTGATACTTGATCAAACACGCGTACTTTAACTGTATCATTATTTACTAATAATGTCGAACTAAATGTATCACTTGTTGAACGGGCTTGTAAAACAGTTCCTCCTGCTGTCATAAACTCCCAACTTAATCCTCCAGTTGCAAAGAATGTTACTAGTTCTCCTGGACAAATTGTTAAAGTTGACGAACCTGTTGCTGTTCCTCCTGATGCTACTACTCCTGTTACTGATCCAATAGGTGGTATTGTTACATTTACTCGGACTGAACCGCTTTCTGCACTACAAACTACACCATTTAATGTGCTATTAATCTGACGACGATAGTAAGTCGTTGTTGTAATTCCTGTTGTAGCTGTATAAGTAGAAGATTGTGCTCCTGCTATATTAGTAAACGTTATGTTATCTGTAGAATTTTGCCACTGATAAGAAATAGTACCTGATGCACTTCCCGCTGCTACAACTATTGGGGTTGGAATATCTCCTGAACATATTGTTGGACTAACAGTTGTTGGAACTGCTTGAGGTGTAATTATATTTTCAATCATCGTTAAACTCGATGTTGAACTACATCCTCCTGGTGTGGTTACAATTACTGTAACTATGTCTCCTCCATTTATTGTGTTAGGTGCATTTAATGTTGGTGAAAAAGTTCCTAATGTTGAATCCTGATAACTTGTTCCATTTACAAAAAATTCAAAGTTACTACCTGGTATACTTGATGTTGATGTTATAATTACATCATCTCCTGTACAGAACGTATTGGCTAATTGATCACTTACTAAACTAATTGTTGGTGATAAACCATCTACTATCGTTATTACTTCTGTGTCACTTGAACAACCTCCTGATACTTGATCAAACACGCGTACTTTAACTGTATCATTATTTACTAATAATGTCGAACTAAATGTATCACTTGTTGAACGGGCTTGTAAAACAGTTCCTCCTGCTGTCATAAACTCCCAACTTAATCCTCCAGTTGCAAAGAATGTTACTAGTTCTCCTGGACAAATTGTTAAAGTTGACGAACCTGTTGCTGTTCCTCCTGATGCTACTACTCCTGTTACTGATCCAATAGGTGGTATTGTTACATTTACTCGGACTGAACCGCTTTCTGCACTACAAACTACACCATTTAATGTGCTATTAATCTGACGACGATAGTAAGTCGTTGTTGTAATTCCTGTTGTAGCTGTATAAGTAGAAGATTGTGCTCCTGCTATATTAGTAAACGTTATGTTATCTGTAGAATTTTGCCACTGATAAGAAATAGTACCTGATGCACTTCCCGCTGCTACAACTATTGGGGTTGGAATATCTCCTGAACATATTGTTGGACTAACAGTTGTTGGAACTGCTTGAGGTGTAATTATATTTTCAATCATCGTTAAACTCGATGTTGAACTACATCCTCCTGGTGTGGTTACAATTACTGTAACTATGTCTCCTCCATTTATTGTGTTAGGTGCATTTAATGTTGGTGAAAAAGTTCCTAATGTTGAATCCTGATAACTTGTTCCATTTACAAAAAATTCAAAGTTACTACCTGGTATACTTGATGTTGATGTTATAATTACATCATCTCCTGTACAGAACGTATTGGCTAATTGATCACTTACTAAACTAATTGTTGGTTGTGGTGTGATTTGGATAATAACTTCGTCAGAATCTGTAAAACAACCTCCTATTATATTTTCAAAAACTCTAACGTAAACTCTACTATTGTTTAACAATGTACTTGATGTGGTTGCTGTAAATGTGTTTGTAGTTGACCTTGCTTGAAATACAGCTCCATCTACATAAAATTCGTAAGAATTTCCACCATTAGCTTCGAAAATAGCAGAACCAGTTATATCACAAAGTGTTAATGTAGCAGGTGCAGTAATAGCACCTGAATTTGCTTTTAGTTCAGGAATAGGTAATGGGGAAACTGATATTCTGAAAGGAGACGTTGTTTCAGTACAAATAACACTATTTAATTCACTTTCTGTGGATCTTCTATAAAAAGTTGTAACTAATAATGGACTAGTTGGTGTATAGGTTGAAGAAATAGCACCACTAATATTATTATAGGTAATATTATCGGTAGAAGATTGCCATTGATATGAAATTGAACCAGACACAGTAGAGGTAGTTCCAATGATAGGATCTGGAATCTCATTTATACATACAGTTGCTGTTGTTGAACTAATTGTTCCAAAATCTGATATACCATTCTCAAATAATATAACACTTACATTACTTGAGCATCCAGAAGGAGTCGTTACAATTACTTCAACTTCGCTTCTATCAGCTATTATCAAACCATAATCTGAAGTATCAAAAATATTAGTTGAACTGTTTTGGAAAGAAGTACCGTTTACAAGGAATTCATATGAAGCTAAAACACCTCCAGAACCTGCAGTAAATGAAAGACTATCTCCCGTACAGAATGTATCATTAGGTGCAGAAGAGGAAATGGAAGCTATTGGCAATGCTTCAATAGTTAAATCAATAATTCCAGAATCTTCAAAACAAGCAGAAACTGAAGTGCTGTCGTAAGCACGAACAACTACTTCATCACTATCAACAAGAGATGAAGATGAAAAAGTTGCTGAAGAACTCCTTAATTGAACAGAAACTCCATTTACAAAGAATTCATATTCAACACCACCGGTTGCAATAAAATCAATTTGTTCATTAACACAAGAAGTCATTATTGCTGGTGCAGTTGCAGATACTGTTCCTGTATTTGCAGTTAAACCAGATACTGGAAGTAAATTAACACTTACTAAAAAGCTATTTGATGGAGTAGAACAAGTAAGTCCATTAAGTACTCCAACAGTTAATCTTCTATAATATGTATCAGCTGTTGCAGCAGTAGGAGTATAACTATCTGAAGTGGCTGTTAATATATCATTCCAAACGATCCCATCTGAAGAATCTTGCCATTGATAATCTCCAGTTCCAGGAGCGGCAATTGGAGTTCCATTTATTGTTCCTGATGCAACCGAACTTAACATAAAAGGTATTGTTCCAGAACAAACGGACTGTGCTCCGGAAATACTTCCAGGAAGAACCTCATTTACACTAACAATTAAAGTTTGTTCGGTGTAACATCCTGAAGCGTTAAATAATCTTGTTTTTACAACATCACCATTAGAAAAAATTGATTGTGAAGCTGTATATGTTTGAGTAGTTCCACTCTGTACTTGACTATTATTAATAAAAAATACAGTGCTAGATACAGGAGCAGAATTAACTGTAAATACAATAATTCCAGGATCTCCTGAACAAACTGTATTTGAAGGTTGATCCGAAGTTAGTGTACCTGAAATGGTTGGTGATGAATCTACAGTCACCGTAGCCACGTTACTAGGTTCTGAACAACTTATTCCATTTAAAGTGCTAACAGCAAGCCTTCTGAATTCAGTAGTTGACGAAAGAGATGTCGGATCATAAACTGAACTTGTTGCTCCAGTTATATCACTAAAAGTGCTTGTTCCGGTTCTTGATTGCCATTGGTAAGTTAAAGATCCAGTAGACGAACTTGGAACACTAATTGAACTGAAAGGTAAAGGATCTTCACCTACACAAATTGTTTGAACTGTTCCAATAGAATTTGTACCTGCAATTGTATTTAAACGAACAGAAATTGATTGAGAACTTGCACATCCAGAACCGATTACAGTTGGAAAAGCATCAACTCGAACAGTTTGACCATCTGTTAAGGATAATGTTATAGTTGGTGTTGCAGAAGGGGCACCTGTGGATACACCATCAACAAAGAACTCATAACTTAAAGCACCAGTACTACTACTAGCGTCAAAAATAAAATCTTCTCCTGAACAAGCGGTATCAGAAGGTTGATCAGATACAAGAACTGCTGATGGAGCAGGTCCTGGCGTAACGGTAACAGATATTGTATTTGTACTTTCTACTACGCAGTCTACAGAATTGAGAGTTGATATAACATTACGTTTAAATTCTGTAGTTTGCAATAATGAAGAAGGCTGGTAAGTAATATTAGTTGCTCCTGAAATATCACTAAAAGTATCTGTACCTACTCTACTTTGCCATTGGTAGCCAATCGTTGGGGTTCCTGTAACTGTTGTACCTGTTAACAAGGCAGGAATATCGCCAGCACAAACAGTTTGTGATCCTGTTATACTATTTACGCTTAGAGGCTCATTTATTCTAATAATTACACTTTGTTCTGCAAAACAAATAGTACCAACAGAAGAGTTTGCACGAACTTTAATTTCATCAAAATCATTTAGGCTTCCTGTAACAGGTGTATAAGAAGTTGATACTGAAGCTGAACGAACTCGGACTCCATTAACAAAGAATTCATAAGTAGTAGCTCCTGTTGTACCAGCCGCATCAAAAGTTACAGACTCTCCTTGGCATAAAACATTAGAAGGAAGTCCCGTAGTAAAACTAATTACTGGTACAGAATTAGGGTCTACTGTAACAGTAACTGTGTTTGAGGCAGCTATACCAGTTGATCCAGGACATTCAACTCCATTAAAAGTTGAATAAACCAGACGTCTAAATGCAGTAGTAGATGTTAAAGCGCTTGGGTCATACTCATTTGATGTAGCTCCTAATATATCACTAAAAGGATTGGATCCATTTCTACTTTGCCATTGATAAGATACTACAGCACCGAGTATATCAGCTGTTGGATCTGAAAGACTATTTAATATAGTTGGATCACCTCCGGAACAAATGGTTTGAGAACCTGTAATTGTGTTTGCTCCAGTTAATCCATTTACTCGAAGAGTTAAAGTCGCAGTATCACTACAACCATTGGTATTAATTACCTCAACCTCAACTAAGGAATTATCTGTTAAAGTTAGTGTGTTAGAAACTAATTCAGAATCAAATACGTTTCCAGTAACTCCAGTAAATTGTTGATTCCCATTTACATAGAAATTATAAGTATAACCTGCTACTAATGGTCCTGCTGTAAATACTGGGAAATCCTCTGAACACATAGTGTCAGCTGTTAATCCAGATGAAATCGATGCAGATGGCTTTGGAGTTATACTCATCGTTATAGGTGATGAAATTGAACTACAACCATCTAAGTTGATTACCTGAACCGTTATTTGATCTCCATTTAATAAGTCAGATCTACTAATTGTATTAGTTGTAGAAGTTGCGCCTAAACTAGTTCCATTTTTAAAGAACTCGTAACTAACTCCTCCTGATGCTGTAAATAAAACCGAATCACCAATACATGAAGTGTTTGTACCTACTAATGAGGATGTTGGTGCTGGGTTTATTGTGATTGAAACAAAATTACTAACGTCTTCACAAACTACACTATTGAATGAATTTTGAACAATTCTTCTAAAATCTGTTGATGTTGATAATGCTGACGGAGCGTAATTCTGAGTATTAGCTCCGCTAATATTTACGAACGTATTTGTTCCTACTCTACTCTGCCATTGATAAGTTATTGTTCCTGAAGGCGAAGCTGTTAAAGAAGTACCTGTTAACTGGGCCGGTGTTTCTCCGGAACAAATAGATTGTGTATTTGAAACTGTGTTGGTTCCTACAAAATCTAAAACAGTTACTGTTATTGTTTGCTCTGCAATACAACTCGTTACTGTTGATGAATATGCTCTTACTGTAATCTGATCACCATCATTTAAACTACCTACAGCTGGTGTGTAAGTTAATCCTGTTGGTGATGCTTGTGCTGCCCCTATACTTGTTCCATTTATGAAGTACTCAAAACTATCAGCTCCAGTTGTTCCAGTTGAATCAAAGGTAACACTATCCGCTGCACATAAGGTGTCGTTCGAAAGACCAGATGTAAAACCTACTACAGGAAGTGCTGTAGAATCTACTGTAATAGTTACTGTATTTGAAGCTCCAGAAATTATGCTTGAAGAATCAGGACAACTTACAGAGTTTAAAGATGTAGACACTATCCTTCTAAAAGCGGTAGTTGCAGAAAGTTGTGGTGGATCATATTGAACTGAAGTTGCTCCAGGTATATCAGCAAAAACTCCAGTATTTGTTCTACTCTGCCATTGGTAACTTAAAACAGATCCAGTTGCTACCGCTACTGGAGTAGACAAACTATCGAATTGGTCTGGATCTCCACCTACACAGATAGTAGCTGTACCGCTAATAGTATTTGATCCTGTTGTAGATAACACCCTTAGGGTTAATGAGGAAGAACTTAAACAGGATGCAGCATTTTCAACAAAAACTGAAACCACACTTGAATCCAATAAAGTGTATGTGGCAAGAGATGAATCAAAAGTATTGGTAGAAACTCCTAAATTTTGAAGAATTCCATCTATGTAAAACCTGTAGGTATATCCAGCTCCTGCTGGTGATGCTTCGAAAATTGCATTATCCCCTGAACATATAGTGTTTGCTGTAGCATTTGAAGTAATAGCTGCAGAAGGGATTGGTGTAACGGTTACTGAAATAGGAGAGGATGTAGCAAAACATCCTTGAGAATTAGATCCAATTACAGTAACGATCTGGCCATTAGTAAGGCCTGTAATTGGTTGTGTATTATTTGTAGTTGTTGCTCCTTGGCTAATTCCATCAACAAAATACTCATAACTAACTCCTCCAGAAGCTATAAAAACTATTGTGTCTCCTGGACAAAAAGCTGATGAACCTCCAGATAATGATATACTTGGTGCAGCTTCGACTGTTACGCGAACAATTGAACTTGAAACAGAACATGAAAGACTATTAAATAATGAAGTTGAAATTCTTTGAAAATCTGTTGTAACATTTAATGCTGGAGGTGAAAAATTAATTGAGTTAGCTCCTGATATGTTTGAGAAACTATTTGTACCTGTTCTACTCTGCCATTGATACGAAATAGAACCAGAAATAGGAGATGATGCTAATGAACCAGATAATTGACTAGGGGTATCTCCACTACAAATGGTTTGAGCACCACTTAATGTTGTTGTTCCTGTTATACTATTAAGTCTTATTGTACGTGTTGCTGTATCTGTACAGCCAGCTCCAGCTAATCCAGAATATGCGATAACAGAAACTGAATCATTATCAAGTAAAGTTCCTGCTGGAATGGTATAACTATTTGAGTTCGTTGGACCTGATTGCAATAATCCATTTATAAAATAAGAATAACTTGATGCACCTATAGTTGCACTTGCATTAATCAAAACAGAATCATCACTACAAATAACATCATTTGGATTTGATGTAATAAAGCTTGCAGAAGGATCAACTCCTCCAACAACAGTTAGTTGTACAGAAGTAGATATTACACTACAAACAACAGAATTGTATGTGCTAGTTGTTAAACGTCTGTAGTCGGTAGTAGTTGAAACTGAGCTTGGTGTAAAAACTTCACTAGTAGCCCCAATAATATCTGAATAAGCATTAGTACCAGTTCTACTCTGCCATTGATATGAATATGCAGCTCCATCTGATAGTCTAGCACTTGTTGGTGTAGATATACTGGTAAAAGGAACGGGAGTTTCACCAGAGCATACATTTTGTGAATTTCCTATTTGATTTGTGCCTGTTAACGAATTAATTCTAATAGCAAAACTTGTATCATCATAACAACCCGACCCTGAAGCTCCTTGATAAGCTCTTACTGTGATCGATGAAGAATCTGAAAAAGTTCCTGCATTTAAAGTAAAAGTAGCTGTTGATTGAGGTCCACCCCCCTGAGGATTTCCATCGATATAGAATCGAAAACTAGCTGCATTTAGGGAAGAAGAGGCATCAAGAATTAGATCATCTCCTGAACACACAGTTCGATTGGTAGCATTAGAAGTTAAAACTGCAGTAGAATTAGGATCTACTGTTATTGTAACCACATTAGAAGTTGCTGAAGCTGCAAGAGTGTTACACTGGACTAGATTAAAAGTAGAAAAAACTAATCTTCTATATCCTGTAGTTTGTGTGAGTACACCAGGATCGTATGATAAAGAGTTAGCACCGGTAATATCGGCAAATATACTGGATGAGGTTCTGCTTTGCCATTGGTAGGATAAAACAGCACCTTCTGAAGATAAATCTGCTGTGTAAACAGATGTATTTGTAATTGCTGAAGGGTCATCTCCAGAGCATATAGTCTGAGTTCCATTAATTTGGTTTGAACCTGAAACAGAATTTAATCTTAAAGTTATTGAATCCTCATCGTAACATGTAGTTGCGCTGGAAGCCCATGTTCTTACTGTTATAACGACGTTATCAGTTGTGACCGATGGATAGGTATATGTTGATGTGGTTGAACTAGCTTGGACCGAAATGTTATTTACTAAAAATTCAAAATAAGGGCTCGGATTACTACCGAGATCAGCAGCCGAAAAAAGAACAGACTGACCCTCACAAGCTACGTTGTCATTAGCGTCAGAAATAATACTCCCGTTGGGTAAAGATTCTGAAATTACGTTTATCGCTGCAGAGTTAACTGAAGAACAATTTGTTGTAAAATAGGCTATAACATTAACTACATCGGCATGGTTTAAATTTGAAGTCGTAAACGAAACTGATGATTGACGAGGACCTAACAGAACACCATTTCTATAAAATTCATATTCATCTCCTACGGTAGAAGAAGTTAATTGAACAGAATCTCCTTGGCAGATAGTTATTGTTCCTGAACCAAAGTTAGAACTTAAGGTAGGTTGTGTTGGATTTGCAAGTACCAGAAGTTCGTAGCTCTGGTCGTTGTTTGTGGTGTTAGTATCACTTCCTCCAAACGGAGCAACTTCAATATTTATTGTTGTAGATCCTGTACTTGAAAACTGTAATACAGTTGGCCAATCAAAAACAGCAAAACTTCCAGCTCCAATAGTGTTTGCAAGCGGACTTCCTGCTGAAGTTGTACTAAATGAGGCCGTAGCAATATTAGAACTTGAGGACGAAAAGGTATTTCCTGTAACGGTCAAAGTAGCTAACATCGAAGTAGACGTTAAGCTTAAAGCATCAATTCCGTCATTATTTACTTGAAAAGTTAAATTGGTAGAGGAACTTGAACAAAATTGTTGTGTAGTTCCTTGTGCTGGCGTAATAATCTGACTTCTGTCGTTCAATCTTAAGTCATAAGATTCAGACTGTGCGAGTGTATTTACAAAAGGAAACAATAGTAACCCTCCTAGTATCAGGGAATTATAGAGTACAGATAATCTTTTAATCAAAATAAATATTGTATAACAAACTTTAAACGTCTAATTTATATAAATATTGTGGATAAATTTAATGTTTGATTGTGTTTTTTGGATGGATTTTTAATCTATAAATTTTTTTTCTCTCATCCATTCATCATTGTACATCTTACCAATATACCTACTTCCTGAGTCATGAAGTAAAACAACAATAACGTCGTTTGAATTAAAGTGCTTTTTTAGTTGTAACAAACCTTTAACTGCAGCTCCGCACGAGTTTCCAGCAAATATACCTTCTATCAAGGCCAACTTTCGCGTATAAACTGCCGCATCCTTATCGGTTACTTTTTCAAAAGCATCAATAACAGAAAAATCTACATTTTCTGGAAGTATATCTTCTCCTATACCTTCGGTTATATATGGATAAATCTCATTCTCATCAAAAACCCCTGTCTCATGATATTTCTTAAATACAGAACCATAGGTATCGATCCCCCAGATTTTAATATTTGGGTTTTTTTCTTTTAAAAACTTACCTACACCTGATATTGTACCTCCAGTACCAACCCCTACAATAAAATGGGTTATTTTTCCGTCGGTTTGCTTCCAAATTTCTGGTCCAGTTTGCTCGTAATGTGCTAATGAATTGGAAGGATTATCATATTGGTTAACATACCAAGAATTGGGAGTTTCTTCTGCAATTCTTTTAGAAGTCGAGTAATACGACCTTGGGTCTTCTGGCGCTACATCTGTTGGGCAAACTACTACCTCAGCTCCTACTCCACGGAGCACATCGAATTTCTCTTTAGACTGTTTATCTGTCGATACACAGATGAGTTTATAACCCTTCACGATCGCGGCTAAAGCTAAACCCATTCCTGTATTCCCAGAAGTACCTTCCACTATAGTCCACCCGGGCTTTAATCGACCGTCGGCCTCCGCATCTTCAACCATCTTTAAGGCCATGCGATCTTTAATTGAATTACCAGGGTTAAAACTCTCAATCTTTGCTAAAACCAATCCATCTATTTCATTGGCAATATTATTAAGCTTAACAAGAGGGGTATTCCCTATGGTTTCAAGGATGTTCTTCGCGTAATTCATAAAAAAATAATAGCAAATTTACAACAAATCAGTCAGTTAAATTCTTTTAAATCGTTAAAAATCACTGAACCCGCATAACCTTAGAGGGATCTATTTTTGTTACAACTAAAGAAGGAATATACAACAGTAAAGTACAGACAAATAAAACCCCAAAATTTAGAAATACAAAATTAGAAAAAGACAACAAAACAGGAACATCAGCAACATAATAAGTTGACGGATCTAAATGAAGCCACTTGAAATATTTCTGCCCCATAATCAAAAACAATCCTATCAAATTCCCAATAAACAAGCCCTTAATTATTATATAAAATGCATTCCACATAAACACTTGCTGTATAAACTTGTTACCAGCCCCCATAGCCTTCAACAATCCAATCATCTTGGAACGTTCAAGAATCAAAACCAAAAGCGCTGTAGCCATATTAAGAGTTCCAACCAAAATCATTAAAGTCAGAATAATCGTAACATTAAAATCAAATAATGAAATCCATTCAAAAATACTTGGATAAATATTTTCAGCTGAAACACTATCAATATGGGGTGGTAATTGATTGTATATTTTAGAATTTAGAAGGTCTACATTTGTATCATTTTTTAAAAAAACCTCTACAGCTCCAAACTCGTCGGAATTCCATTTATTAATTCTTTGTAAATGCCTTACATCAGCAAACATATATGATGTATCAAAATCAGGAAAACCTGTTTCGTAAAACCCTACTACTTTAAAATATCTAGTGTTTGGTGCTCCTGTAGAAACTTTACTCTGAAAATAAGCAGTTATTTTATCTTCTAGCTGAATATTCAATTTTCGAGCTAGAGTTTCGGAAAGCAAAACCTCATTATTTAATTTACTTTTGGTGTCCGGAAAAACTCCTTTGATTAAATAGAGCTCTAAACCACTCCACTCATAATCATTCCCCACTCCTTTTACAATAAGGCCTTCAAAATCGGTTTTAGACTTAACAAGAGCTGCTTTGTTTATGGTTTTATGAATATGATCTATCTGGTCAGAATTATACCAATTCTCTATATTTAATTCAGAAGAACGAATTGATTTAGTTGAAGTCTTGGAATTGTTGTTTTCGAAAGGTGTTATCAAAATTTGCCCACTAAAAGCAATGATTTTATTTCTTATTTCTTGTTGTAGACCTAGACTTGTAGATAAAGAAATTAACATCATAACAATACCCAAGGCAATTGCAGTGATCGCAATTTTTATAATCCGACTCGATGCACTACTTTTATCGTTGCTTTGACTGCGCATTCTGTGCGCTAAAAATAATCCGAAATTCAAATGAGTAATCCTATGGTTGTTACTTTCAAAAATACACTTTTATTATGGTTTTTACTCAGTGTATTTTTCATAAATCCCTCAAAAGCTCAAATCAAAGTTGGTGCAGCTCAAACTGAATCCTACCTTCCCTTAATAAAAAAGAAAAAAATTGGAGTTGTTGCACACGCTTCAAGTTTAATTATAAACAACGGAAAGTCAGTCCATTTAATAGACAGCTTGCTTGCACACAACATTGATATTAAAAAAGTTTTTGCTCCTGAACATGGATTTAGAAGTGATGAAGATAACGGAGAAGATTTTGAAAACACCATTGACCCCAAGACCCAATTACCCCTTATTTCTCTTCATGGAAAACACAAAAAACCTCAACCCGAAGACCTAAAAGACATTGACGTTATTGTATTTGACATTCAAGATGTTGGTGTACGGTTCTATACCTACTTATCAACTTTACATCTGGTAATGGAAGCTTGTGCTGAAAACAACATTAGTTTATTAATTCTTGATCGTCCAAATCCAAATGCACATTATATAGATGGACCGGTTTTAGAAAATGAATTTAAAAGTTTTCTAGGAATGCATAACGTCCCTATTGTATACGGTTTAACACTTGGTGAATATGCAAAAATGATTAATGAAGAAGGATGGCTAGAAAATAAAATCAAATGTAAATTTAAAATTGTTCCAATAAAAAACTACACTCATAAAACCCCATATTCTCTTGCAGTAAGACCTTCTCCAAACCTTCCTAACGATACCTCAGTCAATCTATACCCTAGCCTTTGTTTGTTGGAACAAACTCCAGTAAGTATCGGAAGAGGAACTGAAATGCAATTTCAAATCTATGGACATCCTGACTTTAAAAACGAAACTTTTTATTTCAAACCTCAGCCTAATTTTGGTGCTAAGTACCCAAAACAAAAAGATGTAATTTGTTACGGAACCGATTTAAGAAAGGAAAAGAAACTGGATAAAATAGAAATCAAATGGCTCTTAAATGCTTATGAAATGATTCTTGATAAAGAAAAGTTTTTCTTTGATGGATTCAATAGAATTGCTGGAACAAGTACCTTACAGCAACAAATAGAAATGGGTTTATCAGAAGAAAAAATCAGAGCAAGCTGGAAACCAAAATTAGAACATTTCAAAAAGATTCGTTCAAAATATTTACTGTATGAAGATTAGAGTTTAATTAAAGCTTTCATTCGCTCTACAACATCAAAAGCAGCAGGACAAATAGCAGTATTCTTAATTGTTAAATCTGCAATCTGATAAATCTTTTTACGATCCGTATGTGGAAATTCTTGACAAGCTTTTGGACGTACATCATAGATAGAACAGGTGTCGTCTGCTCCTAAAAAAGAACAAGGAACCTGCTTAAGAACCCAGTCATTATCTTCGTCAATCCATAAATATTTTTCTTCGAATTGCGCAGGTTTCAAACCTAAAAACTTAGAAATTCTCGCAATATCCTGTCTTAAAAAGAATGGACCCGTTGTCTTACAACAGTTGGCACAAGACATACAATCGGTTTTTTCAAAAACTTCATCATGAATTTCCTCAACTCTTGAATCAAGATTTTTAGGCACTCTTTTTTTAAGCTTATTAAAAAACTTTTTTGATTCAGTTGCCTTATCTTTGGCATCCTTGGGAAGTGAAAGTAGGCGTTCTTGCATTTAAATCTTTTCAGTAAAATTACAATAATTTGAAACTACAAACAGACATTTTTGGAAAAGCTCTTGAAGATTATTTTCTAAACCCAAAAAACCAGAAGTTAACCACTTGGACTAATCTCACGGCAGAAGATCACGTTCCTTTGTCTTACTTTTTCAGGAGTTTTGAAGACATGCCTGTAATAGAAAAAAAAGCCCTAGAACTAGCTAGAGGGAAAATTCTTGACGTGGGTTGTGGATCGGGAAGTCATAGTCTTTATCTTCAAAATAAAGGAAGCATGGAAGTTACAGCACTTGATATATCTATGGGAGCTATTTCCGTAGCTAAAAAAAGAGGTGTAACCAATGTAATCTGTAAATCCATTTGGGATTTTAAAGACGTAAATTTTGACACTATACTACTGTTAATGAACGGAATGGGAATCGGAAATACTTTAGAAGAAGTTCCTAAGTTATTAAATCATCTTAAAACATTATTAGCTCCTAATGGATCAATTTTAGTCGATTCTTCAGACCTAATTTATCTATTCGACGAAGAGGATATTACGCTTTGGAAAGAAGATGAAATTTATTACGGAGAAGTATCATTTGGCATTGAATTCAATAAAGAAAGTGAAGAGTTCCCTTGGCTTTATATTGATCCAAAACGACTCGAAGAAATTGCTACCAACTGTGGGTTCAAATTTACTGTAATTGAAGAAGGAGAAAATTACGACTACCTAGCGCAGTTGAAGTTCTAAGGAATATTGAGATACTTATGGGTTTGTAAAGAAACTTTCCAGCGAGGATTTTTTAATACATAATCTACCATTTCTGGCATCATTTCATCTCGTTTGCTCCATTCAGGTTGTAAAAACAAGATACAATCCTTTCCTACTTTTGCAGCTTGTTCTTCTGCAAACTTAAAATCATTCTGATTATGAATAATCATCTTCAGTTCATCTGCAGCTTCATAAGCCTCTTTTGTTGGGAGTTTTGTCTTTTTGGGAGACAAACAAAACCAATCCCACGAACCACTTAAATCGTAGGCCCCTGAAGTTTCTATGTGGGTACTAATCCCTTTTCTTTTGAGCTCATCTGTCAAAGGATCCATTGGCCACATTAAAGGTTCACCCCCTGTTACTACAACGGTTTCGGACCATTTCTTCGCTTCCCCAACAATATGTTTTATTTCTGTGGGTGGGTGTTTTTGAGCATCCCAACTCTCTTTTACATCACACCAATGACATCCAACATCACATCCACCAATTCGTATAAAATAAGCAGCACTACCTTTATGATAACCCTCTCCTTGAAGGGTATAAAATGCCTCCATTAATGGCAAAAAGAGACCTTGATCCACGTTTTGTTTTAGTTCGTTTTCTGTCATCCGTCAAAGATAATCTAATCTTGAAAAAAGACATCTTAGAAAACTCTAAATTAAATGTAAAATGTTTTGGTTAAAAATGCCTACCTTTATTTATGGAAAAAATAGCACCTTTTCATCTAGCATTACCGGTTCATAATTTAAAAATCGCTAGGGATTTTTACGAAAACACGTTAGGCTTTTCCCATGGAAGAACTAGTGATCATTGGGCAGATTACAATTTTTTTGGACACCAATTGGTTCTTCATGCAGATACAAACTTTAAAGGCCATAAACACTTTAATGAAGTAGATGGCAAGTCTGTTCCAGTTCCTCATTTTGGAATTATTCTAAATTGGGATGATTTTCAAAATTTCAGTAAACGTCTTATTTCTAAGAATATTAAATTCGAAATCGAACCCTACCTTAGATTCAAAGACAAACCCGGCGAACAAATGACTTTGTTTTTTTATGACCCATCCGGAAATGCCTTAGAGTTTAAATGTTTTAAAAATAGAAACCAATTATTCGCTGTCTAATGGAGTATAAAGAAAGTGTAAATAAGATTTTTTTGTTAGTTTTCGGAGACAAGGTTCGAAAAAGATTAGAGTATATAATATTAGGATTAGCTGGATTAGGATTTCTTATCCACTTACTCTTAATTTTTTTAAAGTTATGGGATTTTGAAATCCTATCCAACAACCAAAGTGTACTTTTAAATGATCCAATTACTGCGATTTACACCCCATTTTCTTTAATTCTGATCTACGAGGTTTACTTACTTGTATTTTATCTACCCAGATCTTTCACATCCTGTGTTTCAAAGCAATTCGAAATAATTTCATTAATTGTTATTAGAAAAATATTTAAAGACATCCCCTTGATGGACCTACAAGGGGATTGGCATTTAAGCCAACATAACTTAGAATTAATGGTAGACTTATTAGGATTCTTAATCCTTTTCTTTCTAATTTTCCTCTTTAACAAAGGAAAAAAAAGATTGCCAAAAAGAACGGTCACCGACCTAAAGCTGAAAAGCTTTATTCGTTCAAAAAAAGTTGTGAGTTTGGTATTATTAACCCTTTTAACAGGTGCCTCTACCTTATCCATATCTAATTGGCTAATTGACCTTTACAAGGATGGTTATGTTAAAAACATTGACAATGTATTTTTTAATCAATTCTTTACACTACTTATTTTAACGGATGTAATTATACTTCTAATTTCATTCCGCTACACGGAGGAATACAGTAAGTTAATCAGAAACACTGGATTTATAATCTCAACTATATTGATCCGTTTATCTTTTTCAGCAGATGGTTTTTTAAGCATCATATTGATTCTAACAGGCGTTAGTTTCGCTCTATTAATTTTAATAATCTATAATGCAATAGAGAATCCTAAGCTAGATTCCACTGTCTAGCAAGTAAGGTGTTTTTAAGCAACATAGCAATAGTCATAGGTCCTACTCCGCCAGGCACAGGAGTTATAAAACTAGATTTTGCAGCCACTTCGTCAAAAGCAACATCACCTTTAATAACATAACCTTTTGGATACGATTCATCTGCAACACGAGTAATTCCTACATCAATGATTGTAGCCCCCTCTTTAACCATATCTGCCGTTAGATATTCAGGGATCCCTAAGGCCATGACAATAATATCAGCTTGTTTTGTTAGTTCAGATAAGTTTTTGGTTCTACTATGTGCTACCGTTACTGTCGCATCTCCTGCAGGTCCTTTTTGACTCATTAATATACTAATGGGTCTTCCCACGATATGACTTCTTCCTACTACAACACAGTGCTTTCCTGAGGTTGGAACTTCATAACGTTCCAATAATTGCATAATACCAAACGGAGTTGCTGGAATAAATGCATCTAAATCCAATGCCATTCTTCCGAAATTTGCAGGATGAAAACCGTCTACATCTTTCTTTGGATCAATAGCAAGTAAAATACGTTCCTCGTTTATGTGTTTTGGCAAAGGTAATTGTACAATGTATCCATCTAAGGTTTTGTCTTTATTTAGTTGGTCTATATGAAGTAACAGTTCTTCTTCTGATATTTCTTCTTCTAAACGAATAAGGGTAGATTCAAATCCAATTTGTTCACAAGATCGAACTTTACTTCCCACATAAGTTAAACTAGCTCCATCGCTCCCAACCAATACAGCTGCTAAGTGAGGAACACGTTCCCCACGTTCTTTCATAGAGGTAACTGTTACCTTAATTTCTTCCTTGATCTCTTGCGAGGTTTTTTTTCCGTCTAGTATTTTCATATCTATTATTATCGTAATCCTTGCATCATCTGCATCATTTGTTTTCCTTTTCCTCCTTGCATCATCTTCATCATTTTACTCATCTGATGAAATTGCTTAACCATCTGATTTACTTCGCTTAAATCACGCCCAGAACCTTTTGCAATCCTTTTCTTACGGTTCATATTGAGCAAATCAGGATTTGATCTTTCTTTTGGTGTCATAGAGCCAATCATTGCTTCTATATATCTAAAAGCATCATCATCTATGTCTACATCTTTAATCGCTTTCCCAACTCCAGGTATCATTCCCATAAGGTCTTTCATATTTCCCATTTTCTTAACCTGTTGAATTTGAGAAAGAAAATCATCAAAACCGAACTGATTTTTAGCAATCTTTTTACTTATTTTTCGAGCTTCTTCTTGGTCGAATTGCTCTTGGGCTCTTTCTACTAAAGAAACTACGTCTCCCATTCCAAGGATTCGATCTGCCATACGATCTGGATAGAAAACATCTAAAGCTTCCATTTTCTCTCCTGTTCCTATGAATTTGATAGGTTTCTTGACAACGGTCTTAATAGAAAGTGCTGCACCCCCTCGAGTATCTCCATCTAGTTTAGTAAGAATTACTCCATCAAAATTCAATAAATCATTGAAGGCTTTTGCTGTATTTACAGCATCCTGACCTGTCATAGAATCAACAACAAATAATGTTTCGTCCGGATTTACAGCTTTATGAATTTCTGAAATTTCTTTCATCAGAACTTCATCAACCGCTAAACGACCTGCTGTATCTACAATAACAACATCATGCTTATTAGCTTTTGCATATGCAATACCTGCTTGTGCAATTTTTACTGGATTTTTTTCTTCAGTATCTTTATAAATAGCTGCACCTACTTGATCCGCAACAATCGTTAACTGGTCTATTGCTGCAGGACGATATACATCACAGGCAACTAATAGTGGGTTTTTAGATTTTTTATTCTTTAAATGTAATGCTAGTTTCCCAGAAAAAGTAGTTTTTCCAGAACCCTGAAGACCCGACATTAATATAACACTAGGTTTGGAAGATAAATTAACTCCAGCAACCTCACCACCCATCAACTCAGTTAGCTCATCCTTTACAATCTTAACTAATAACTGACCTGGATTTAAGGTTGTTAAAACTTCTTGACCTAAAGCTTTTTCCTTAACTCTTTTAGTAAAATCCTTTGCGATTTTAAAGTTAACATCGGCGTCAAGTAACGCACGTCTAACTTCTTTTAAAGTCTCTGCAACATTAATTTCAGTGATTTTACCGTGACCCTTAAGGACCTGGAAAGCTTTATCTAACTTACCGCTTAAATTATCGAACATTGATATACATTTATTAATACAAATTTACTTTTTTTCAGGGAATTGAATGAGCTTTCTAATACAGAATTTAATCATCTATTCTGTTTTTAACATCCCAATTACCACCGTATGAGGAAACGTAATGGCAGCTAGAAAGGTGAAAAATAAAGGAACGAAATACTCAGAATCAAGATCCAAATAATAGTAAAATAAGAATAAACCAATTAAAGAAAAAAGCCAATATACAAGTGATGATCTGACATAACCCTTGACAGTTCTGAGTGACACCTCCCCGTCTAAATAAATTAATTGTTCTCGAATTGAAGGTATACTGTGCCAAAAAACAAAATAAACTCCAAATGAAAACAGTAGACTCGTTGTTCCAAATAGAACCGCGAGCAATACCAGAACTATTAATTCTTTTACAAAAACCTTGAAACTCACAGGAAGAAAAATAGATAAAATACAATGGGATAAAATTAAAAAGACAGCACTGTAATAGTAAATGTGTTCAGGGATGACCTTTCCTGTTATATTTTCAATAACAAAAGAGACATCCAAGCTTTGAAGACTGAACAACAAACCAAACACAAGCAAACCATATACAGTATAACCTACTTGTTTTAAAAAAGATTCTTTATTTTTTCGATTCAAGTAAGAAGACCAATGCTGTTGACCAAAATGAAAGCCACTAAACAAAATAAAAAAGATAAGGGCAGCTGAAGGAACATAAAAAAATAGAATTGCACCTGCTACAACTACAAAAACGTAAAGTATAAGTAGCATTATAAAAAAATTGAATTGGGTGTTTTGATATTTTTTCTGCAATAAACGGATATCGTTTGCCCCATGAATTATTCCAGCTGTGAGAATAAAAAATAGTGCTGTAAAGTCTGTGAAACTTGGATTAAGAGAGAATCCTAATACGATTAATAAAATTGTTAAAATAATAGTAATCTGATAAATTTTATTGTGTAATATCAAGGAATTTATAGTTTTTAGGTTAAATTTTTGACAAATATATATAGTAAGTAATATTTTTTTACATAAATTTACCTAAACAAAAACAAATAAATTAACATTATTATGGAAAATCTTTTAAGCTTAATGGTAGAAATTAAAGCAATGGGGGCGACAGACTATGTAGGTTTCACGTTCTTCGTTGGATGTATGGCAATGATGGCTGCATCTGCTTTTTTCTTCCTATCAATGAATTCATTTGACAACAAATGGAGAACATCAATCCTGATCTCTGGATTAATTACATTCATAGCTGCTGTTCACTATTGGTACATGCGTGATTATTGGGCTGCAATTGGAGAATCTCCAACATTCTTCCGTTATGTAGACTGGATCCTTACAGTACCATTAATGTGTGTTGAGTTTTATCTTATTCTTAGAGCTGCTGGTGCAACTAGAAGCTTGATGTGGAAAATGATTTTCTTATCTGTTATCATGCTTGTTACAGGATACCTTGGAGAAGCTGTTTACATGACTGGTATGGGACCAGCTGTATGGGGTGCAATCTCAGGTGCTGCTTACTTCGCTATAGTTTACGAAATATGGAAAGGTGGAGCTGCACAATTAGCTCAAGCTGCGGGTGGTGCAGTAGAATCTGCTCACAACACTTTAGTTAAGTTCGTTGTTATAGGATGGGCTATTTACCCAATCGGATACATGGCAGGAACTGCAGGATGGTATGGTGCAGAAGGTGAATTCTTCGGAATGAACTTAAACCTTGATGTTATTTACAATATTGGTGATGCAATTAACAAAATCGGATTCGGTTTAGTTGTTTACAACCTTGCTGTTAACTCTCAGAAATAACAAAGAATATCTATTCTTTAACAAAGAAAACCGCTCATTTGAGCGGTTTTTTTATGTTTAAAGACATTCTTTTTACATTCTAACTGGTGTATCTATTCCCAATAAATTTAGAGAATCTTTAAGCACAGCTGCAACTTCTAAAGACAGGCTAACTCTCAATACCTTCACATCTTCATTTTCTTCTCCCAGTATAGATACGTTTTGATAAAATGAATTAAACAGTTTAACCAAATCATAACTGTAATTAGCTATAACTGCTGGGCTATAAGCCTTAGCAGCCTGCTGAATTGTACTTGGATATAACATTAAGTGTTTAATAATTTCTTTTTCTCTTGAGTCAAGCTCTAAAGAGACATCAATAGCTCCTTCTAAATCGGTTGCCTTTCTTAAAATCGATTGAATACGTGCGTATGTATATTGAATAAAAGGGCCTGTATTTCCAGCAAAATCCACCGAACTCTTAGGGTCAAATAAAATACGTTTTTTAGGATCTACCTTCAATATAAAATATTTCAATGCTCCTAGACCTATTGATTGATATAGTTTTGATTTTTCTTCTAAAGAAAGCCCGTCCAATTTACCCAAGTCTTCTGCAATAGATTGAGCCGTATTTTTCATCTCAACCATAAGATCATCTGCATCTACTACAGTTCCTTCTCGGCTTTTCATTTTTCCTTCAGGCAAATCAACCATTCCATAACTTAAATGAAATAAAGACTGTGCCCAATCATACCCTAGATTCTTGAGAATTAAAAACAAAACCTGAAAATGGTAATCTTGCTCATTACCCACCGTATAAACTAAACCTGTCATCGATGGGTTGTCTCGATAACGCTGTAAGGCAGTACCCAAATCTTGTGTCATATATACTGCAGTACCATCTGACCTTAACAATAACTTCTCGTCTAAACCTTCCTCGGAAAGATCGATCCATACAGAACCATCTTCTTTTTTGTGAAAAATAGAACGAGACAATCCATCTTCTATTAAATCTTTTCCTAATAAATAGGTGTCACTTTCATAATAATAAGAATCAAAAGTTACTCCCATTGTATTGTAGGTGGCTTCAAATCCTTTATAAACCCACGAATTCATAGTTTTCCACAAAGACACTACCTCTTCGTCGCCAGCTTCCCACAAACGAAGCATCTCTTGAGCTTTTAGAAATAAAGGAGCGTTTGCCTTGGCTTCCTCTTCTGATTGACCTTCACCTATTAAATATGCTATTTCTTCTTTGTATTTTTTATCAAATAAAACGTAGTAGTTTCCGACAAGTTTATCTCCTTTTAAACCAGAAGATTCAGGAGTTTCTCCCGCTCCAAATTCGCTCCACGCAACCATAGATTTACAAATATGAATTCCACGGTCGTTAATTATTTGAGTTTTAACAACCTTACTTCCACTTGCTTCAATAATTTTTGAAACCGAATAACCAAGAAGATTATTTCGAACGTGACCTAAATGAAGAGGTTTATTTGTATTTGGTGATGAATACTCGACAAGAATTGATGGACTGTTATCATTTAATTCTACCCTTCCATAATTCTTAGACGAAGTAATCTGTTTCAATTCATTTATAAAAAAAGAATCTGATATTTCAATATTCAAAAATCCTTTTACAACATTGTAGCCCGTTACCCACTGAAGTCGTTCTTCTAACTCCTTCCCTATAGTTTCTCCTATTTGGACAGGGTTCCCCTTCAAAACACGTAATAAACCAAACACAACCAAGGTTATGTCTCCTTCAAATTCCTTTCGGGTCGCTTGAAACTCAAAAGATGAAACAGATGCGTTAAACGTTTCTTTTATAACCTTCTCTAAAGTGGGCGTTAATTGTGTTGAGATTGTATTCATAAATCAATTTCGGCAAATATAATTATTATGTACAAATTATTAGGTCTTATAGATATCCATTATCTTTAAAGTAAAAAATGCTTTTAAACGTTTCCTACAACGACCCTAAAATAAAGAAACAAATAGACGATGAAGTCGGAGCCCCTTTTTCTCTGAGGGAACGATGGAAACTAGGAGGTATTGGTTCTCCAAAACTTATAATTACTCACGCATCTATCGATATACACAACTTACTTGTACTCGATAATAATTTAGATAGCTGTAATGTTGAATTACGCCCTAAGGGTATTATTGTGCGATTTAGAAGTATTTTAGAGACTTACGCTTTAGTGATACCCTACTACAAATTAAAAATATACAAGGGAAAGGCACAAGAATATTCAATATACAAAGACCATTATTGCATTAAAGTCGCTGCTACAGAAAAGAACATACACGACTACTTTAAAAAAATTAATACTCAAAAAATCAATGTTTTACCAACTCGATTAGAGGAACTATAAAAAAATATGAAAATTCTATTAACAGGAGCCAATGGATACATCGGAATGCGACTACTTCCGCAACTACTTGAAGCGGGTCATGAAGTAATTTGTGCAGTTCGTGACCCGAGAAGATTATCAGTTGCCGATGATTTACTTCAGAGAATCAAAATCATCACAATAGATTTTGCAAATATTGAGGATGCGGAATCCATTTCAAATGATATTGACGTTGCTTATTATCTACTTCACTCCATGTCCTCATCTCAGGGTGATTTTGAAGATTTAGAAAATAAATGTGCAACCAATTTCTGTTCCTTAATCGCCAATACTCAAATAAAACAAGTTATTTATTTAAGTGGAATTATAAATGATAAAAATCTATCAAAACATCTGCGATCTCGAAAGAATGTAGAAGACATTCTAAAAAACGCATCTTTTAATTTAACTGTCTTAAGAGCAGGAATCATTGTAGGATCTGGAAGCGCCTCTTTTGAAATCATAAGAGATTTATGTGAAAAACTACCTTTTATGATTACCCCTAAATGGGTTAAAACAAAATCACAACCCATTGCAATTCGAACTGTAATGGAGTTTCTGATTGGTGTTCTTCTGCATCCTAAATGTCAAAATGATGCTTTCGATATCGGAGGCCCTAATGTATTAACCTACAAAGAAATGCTTCATCTTTATGCGCGAACGCGTGGATTCAAAAATTGGATATGGATCATTCCTATAATGACCCCTAGATTATCTTCCTACTGGCTTCATTTTGTCACATCTACTTCCTATCCGCTAGCAGTTCAATTAGTAAATAGCATGAAAATGGAAGTAGTAGCAAAAGACTCAAGACTTCAATCCATTCTTAAAATCAAACCATACACTTACACGGAAGCTATAGAAATGGCTTTCAAAAAAATTGAACAGAATTCTGTAATCAGTAGCTGGAAAGACAGTATGGTGAGCGGAAGATTACCCAAAGACCTCCGCAGATACATTCAAGTTCCTAGATTTGGAATCCTTAAAGATGCTCAGAAAATCGAACATATTGACATAGATAAAACTTTACAAACCTTATGGAGAATTGGTGGTGATCAAGGTTGGTACTATGCAAATTGGCTATGGAAAATAAGAGGGTATCAAGATCAGCTTATAGGTGGAGTTGGACTTAGAAGGGGAAGAACACACCCTGACAAAATTTTCACAGGAGATTCATTAGATTTCTGGCGCGTACTTCTTGCAGACAAAAAAGAAAGACGGCTCCTACTCTATGCAGAAATGAAACTACCCGGTGAAGCTTGGCTTGAATTTAAAATTGAAGGGTCTACCCTATACCAAACGGCTACATTTCGTCCACGTGGAGTTTGGGGGAGATTGTATTGGTACACTCTAGTCCCTTTTCACTACTTTATATTCAAAGGCATGATTCGAAACATTGCTCAGAAAACACAAAAAGCTTAATTAGCGCTTTTCGATAGTTTTAAGGACTTTATTTGTTTCTCCTGTATATATTTGTCTTGGACGTCCAATAGGCTCATTATTCTCTCTCATTTCTTTCCATTGAGCTATCCAACCTGGTAAACGACCTAATGCAAACATAACCGTAAACATTTCGGTAGGAATTCCTAGGGCTCTGTAGATAATTCCTGAATAAAAATCAACGTTAGGATACAGCTTACGATCTACAAAATAAGAATCAGAAAGAGCTTCTTGCTCAAGTCCTTTTGCTATATCAAGAACAGGATCTACAATTCCAAGTTCATTAAGAACTTCATCAGCAGCTACCTTAATGATCTTTGCACGAGGATCGAAGTTTTTATAAACACGATGTCCGAATCCCATCAAACGGAATGGATCGCTTTTGTCTTTAGCTTTAGCCATAAACTTCTTCGTGTCTTCACCATCCTCTTTTATCGCTTCAAGCATCTCAATAACAACCTGATTCGCACCCCCGTGAAGTGGGCCCCACAATGCAGAAATACCTGCAGAAATAGACGCAAATAAACCTGCATGAGATGATCCTACAATACGAACAGTTGATGTAGAACAATTTTGCTCATGATCAGCATGAAGGATTAATAATTTATTTAACGCCTCTATAACAATTGGGTTAGAGGTGTATTCTGAATTAGGTTTCTTGAACATCATTTGCGCTATATTATCTACATAAGATAATTTAGTATCGTAATAGTTCAAAGGAAGACCTTTAACCTTTCTTTGAGTCCAACCGACTAATATTGGGAATTTAGCTAAAATTGTAACAATAGCTTGATACATTTCTTCTTCTGACCCAACATCTACAGAAGAAGGGTTGAATGCTGTTAGCGCAGAGGTTAATGACGCTAAAATTCCCATTGGATGGGCAGTCTTTGGAAAACTTTTAAGTATTGTCTTTAAATCTTCATCAACAATAGCTTCCTCATTTATATCGGACTGGAACTTGTCTAATTGAGCAGAAGTTGGAAGCTCACCAAAAATCAACAAATAGGCTACTTCAAGAAAATCAGCTCCTTTTGCTAAATCATCTATTGAATATCCTCTGTATTTTAGAATACCCTTTTCACCGTCTAAAAAAGTAACTCCACTTTCACAAGATCCTGAATTTTTAAAACCTGGATCAAGAGTAACCAATCCTGTTAAAGCTCTAAGGGTTTTTATATCTATACCTAATTCATTTTCAGTCCCTCCAACTAATGGGAATTCAAAAGTTTCGTCTTTGTAAATAAATTTTATAGATTTTTCCATGGTGTTACATTTTTATAAGACTGCAAATTTACATATTTATGTCCAATTTTTTGCATAAAAAAAGGGGCTTAAAGCCCCTTTTAACATTTATTGGTATATGCGTTAGATTTTAAAAGCATTTTTCTTTGGAAAATACGCTACTTCACCTAATTCTTCTTCTATACGTAATAATTGATTATACTTAGCCATACGGTCACTTCTAGAAGCTGATCCTGTTTTAATTTGACCTGTGTTTAATGCAACTGCTAAATCTGCAATTGTGTTATCTTCTGTTTCCCCTGAACGGTGAGACATTACGGAAGTATAACCAGCATTATGTGCCATATTTACAGCTGCTATTGTTTCTGTTAAAGTTCCAATTTGGTTTACTTTAATAAGAATCGAATTTGCAATATTTTCTTGAATACCTTTAGAAAGACGTTCAACATTTGTAACAAATAAATCATCACCTACTAATTGAACTTTATCTCCTACTTTTTCAGTTAGAGATTTCCATCCTTCCCAATCATTTTCATCCATCCCATCTTCAATGGATATGATCGGATACTGAGCGCTTAACTCTGCTAAATAAGTAGCCTGCTCTTCAGAAGATCTTTTAACTCCTTTATCACCTTCGAAAAGTGTATAATCATAAACACCGTTTTCATAAAATTCTGCTGCTGCACAATCTAATGCAATCATAACGTCTTTTCCTGCAGTATACCCTGCATTTCCAACTGCTTTAATAATTGTTTCTAAAGCGTCTTCAGTTCCGTCTAAGGTTGGAGCAAAACCACCCTCGTCTCCTACTGCAGTACTTAATCCACGATCGTGTAAAACTTTTTTGAGGTGATGAAAAATCTCTGTCCCCATTTGCATAGCATGAGAAAAAGTTTCAGCCATAACAGGCATTACCATAAATTCCTGAAAAGCAATCGGAGCATCTGAATGCGAACCTCCATTTATTATGTTCATCATAGGAACTGGGAGTGTGTTTGCACTAACTCCTCCTATATATCTATATAATGGCAAACCTAATTCATTAGCTGCCGCTTTTGCAACTGCTAAAGAAACACCAAGAATAGCATTTGCTCCTAGTTTAGATTTATTTGGTGTGCCATCTAAATCGATCATCATTTGATCAATTTTATTTTGCTCAAAAATTGAAGTTCCAATTACATGTTCTGCAATCGGACCATTTACATTATCCACTGCATTACGAACTCCCTTGCCCATAAAATCAGATCCGCCGTCTCGTAATTCTACTGCTTCATGCTCTCCTGTTGAAGCTCCTGAAGGCACAGCTGCTCTCCCTAAAATTCCATTGTCTGTAACTACATCGACTTCAACGGTTGGATTCCCTCTAGAATCTAAAATTTGTCTAGCGTGAACTCTAATTATGATACTCATATTGGTTGATTTAATTTATTTAATTTAAAAGTTGTTTACGAAATTACTGAATAAATACTTGGAATCGTTCGGTCCAGGTGATGCTTCTGGGTGATATTGTACCGAAAAGCATTTTTTATTATTCATTTCAAGCCCTGCTACGGTTTTATCATTCAAATGAACATGAGATATTTCAATATTTGGGTGATTTTCAGCCTCTTCCCTATTAACAGCAAAACCATGGTTTTGAGATGTTATTTCTCCCTTACCTGTCTCAATATTTAAAACCGGATGATTTATTCCTCGGTGCCCATTAAACATTTTAAAAGTAGAAACTCCATTGGCAATTGCTATTACTTGGTGCCCAAGGCAAATTCCAAATAATGGTAAATCTCGCTTGATTATCTCTTTTGCTAACTCTTGAGCTTCTTTTAATGGTTCTGGATCGCCAGGACCGTTTGAAAGAAAATATCCATTTGGATTCCAAGCTTCTAACTCTTCAAATTTTGCATCGTAAGGGAATACCTTTATATATACATCTTGAAGCGCTAAATTATCTAATATACTTTTTTTAACTCCCAAATCGACTGCCGCTACTTTGTATTTAGCATCTGGGTTTCCGTAATAATAAGGTTCCTTTGTAGAAACCTTAGACGCTAGTTCTAAACCAACCATGGAGGGCTGATCTGCCAACTGAGATTTCAATTCCTCTATTCGATCAATCTCTGTGGTTACAACTGCATTCATAGCTCCATTATCTCTAATATAACTTACGAGTGCGCGTGTATCAACATCAGATATAGCAACTACATTTTGAGATTTAAAATACTCTAAAAGATCTTGTGTTCCGATTGGTCTTGTATGTTGAAAACTAAAATTTTTACAGATTAATCCCGAAATTTTAATAGTCTCTGATTGGTTATCAATTGGTGTAGTCCCATAGTTACCAATATGTGCATTTGCAGCCACCATTAACTGACCATAATAAGAAGGGTCTGTAAATATTTCTTGGTAACCAGTCATACCGGTATTAAAACAAATTTCTCCGAATGAACTTCCTTCAATTCCGATAGATTTTCCGAAAAAAGTAGTTCCATCTGCTAGCAATACAATAGCTTCTTTTCTTTTTTGATACTTCATAAAGGGTATAAAAGTTTTTACAAATAAACATAAAAAAAGGATAAACAGTGAATGTTTATCCTTTGAAATAATTAGTAATTATCAACACTGTTAATCTTCACTTTTTTCTTCACTAGAAGAAGTTTCTGGAGCGGATGCTTCAGCAACTGGTGTTTCAGTTTTTTTGGCTCTACTTCTACGAGTAGTCTTCTTTGATGCTTCTTCTTTGTTAGAATAAACATCATTGAAATCAACTAATTCGATCATAGCCATATCTGCGTTATCACCCAAACGGTTTCCTAATTTAATTATACGAGTATAACCTCCAGGACGATCACCAACTTTTATCGCAATATCGCGGAATAAAGTTGAAACAGCTTCTTTGTTTCTTAGGTATCTAAATGTTGTTCTACGGTTGTGAGTAGTATCGTCTTTAGATTTTGTTACTAAAGGTTCGATAAACATTTTTAAAGCTTTCGCTTTAGTTACCGTTGTATTGATTCTTTTGTGTTCAATTAATGAACATGCCATATTGGCGAGCATAGACTTACGATGGGCAGTTTTTCTACCTAAATGCATTACTTTTTTTCCGTGTCTCATTTTACTTTATATAAAAATGTCGGTTAGTCTTTATCTAATTTGTACTTCGCAAGGTTCATACCGAAGGTAAGTCCTTTAAGAGCTACTAGTTCATCTAATTCTGTAAGTGATTTCTTACCGAAGTTTCTGAATTTCATAAGGTCATTTTTGTTATAAGACACGAGGTCTCCTAACGTATCAACCTCTGCCGCTTTAAGACAATTTAATGCACGAACTGAAAGATCCATGTCGATTAATTTAGTCTTTAACAACTGACGCATGTGTAATGATTCCTCATCATATGTTTCTGCTTGAGCAATTTCGTCAGCTTCAAGTGTAATTCTCTCATCTGAGAATAATAGGAAGTGATGAATTAAAGTCTTAGCTGCTTCTGTTAATGCATCTTTTGGATGAATAGAACCGTCTGTAAGGATTTCGAAAACTAGTTTTTCATAATCTGTTTTCTGCTCTACTCTGAAGTTTTCAATGCTAAATTTAACATTTTTAACAGGAGTATAAATAGAGTCGATTGCAATAGTACCTATTTCAGCATTTGCTTTTTTGTTCTCTTCAGCAGGAACATAACCACGACCTTTTTCAATCGTGAGTTCCATATTTAATTGAACACTTTTCTCTAAGTTACAGATTACTAGATCTGGATTTAAAACTTGAAAACCAGAAATAAATTTCTGAAAATCAGCAGCTTTTAATTGTTCTTGTCCACCAATAGCGATTGTAACCTTTTCATTATCCAAATCTTCGATTTGACGTTTGAAACGTACTTGCTTCAGGTTTAAGATAATCTCAGTTACATCTTCTACAATTCCAGGAATAGTAGAAAACTCATGATCGATATTATCAATTTTAACAGAAGTTATTGCAAATCCTTCTAGCGAAGAAAGCAATACTCTTCTAAGTGCGTTACCAACAGTCAATCCATATCCTGGTTCAAGAGGACGGAATTCGAATTTTCCTTCGAATTCTGATGAATCGATCATAATAACTTTGTCAGGTTTTTGAAAATTTAGTATAGCCATAAGTATAAACTTCAGTGGTTATTATTTAGAGTATAATTCTACGATCAATTGTTCTTTAATGTTCTCAGGTATTTGAAGACGAAGTGGTGTTGCAACGAAGGTTCCTTCTAAGGTTTCGTTGTTAAATGTTAACCATTCGTATACAGATGAATTACGCTCAAGTGAATGTGTAATCGTTGTTAAAGATTTAGATTTTTCACGAACTCCTATTACATCACCAGCTTTAATATGTGTAGATGGAATGTTGTTTAGAGAACCATTTACAGTAATGTGACGGTGAGAAACTAATTGACGTGCTGCACTACGAGTAGGAGCAATTCCTAAACGATATACAACGTTATCTAAGCGAGATTCGCATAATTGAAGAAGAACTTCCCCGGTAACACCTTTACTTCGGTTCGCTCGTTCAAATAGAATACGGAACTGACGTTCCAAAATTCCATAAGAATATTTTGCTTTTTGCTTCTCCATTAATTGGATAGCATATTCTGACTTCTTACCACGACGACGGGTGTTCCCGTGTTGCCCTGGAGGGTAATTACGTTTTTCAAACGACTTGTCAGCGCCGAAAATTGGTTCCCCAAATTTTCTTGCGATTTTAGTTTTTGGACCGGTATATCTTGCCATTATGTTGGTTTTTAAACAAAGGGTGTTATGAATTAAGGTCTAACTCCTCCGATAACACAGATTCCTCTGCTGATTGATAATTAATTATACTCTTCTTCTTTTCGGAGGACGACATCCGTTATGAGGTAATGGAGTAACATCGATGATCTCTGTAACTTCAATACCATTGTTGTGTAGTGTTCTGATAGCAGATTCTCTTCCGTTACCTGGACCTTTTACGTATACTTTAACTTGACGTAAACCTGCCTCGTTTGCTACTTTAGCACAATCTTCAGCTGCAGTTTGAGCAGCATAAGGAGTGTTCTTCTTTGATCCTCGGAATCCCATTTTACCTGCTGACGACCAAGAAATAACTTCTCCTTTACGGTTAGTCAATGATATAATGATGTTGTTGAAAGATGCAGTAATATGCGCCTCTCCAACTGATTCAACAATTACTTTTCTTTTTTTAGTTGCTGTTTTAGCCATAGTCAAAGATTATTTAGTTGCTTTCTTTTTGTTAGCAACTGTTTTACGTTTTCCTTTACGTGTACGTGAGTTATTCTTAGTGCGTTGACCTCTTAAAGGAAGTCCAGCTCTGTGACGAATTCCTCTGTAACATCCAATATCCATCAAACGCTTGATGTTTAATTGAACTTCTGAACGTAATTCACCTTCAATTTTAAAGGCTCCAATCGCCTCACGAATTGCTCCGGTTTCTTCATCAGTCCAGTCAGCTACTTTTGTGTCTTCACTTACTTTAGCTTCTGCTAAAATCTTTTCGGCACGGCTTCTTCCTACTCCAAAGATATAGGTCAAAGCGATTACGCCACGTTTTTGCTTTGGAATGTCTACTCCTGATATTCTTGCCATAATTTATCCTTGTCTTTGTTTAAATCTAGGATTCTTTTTATTAATAACATAAAGCGTTCCGTTTCTGCGAACAATTTTACAGTCGGCGCTTCTTTTCTTGATTGATGCTCTTACTTTCATCTTTTGTTTATATTAAAATCTATACGTTATCCTTGCTTTCGTAAGATCGTAAGGACTCATTTCTAACTTAACCTTATCTCCAGGTAATAATTTAATATAATGCAAACGCATTTTACCAGAGATATGTGCTGTCACCACGTGTCCATTTTCTAATTCTACTCGGAACATTGCATTAGAGAGTGCCTCTATGATTGATCCTTCTTGTTCTATCGCTGCTTGTTTTGCCATAATACTAAGCTACGTTTTTACGATTATTTCCTGACTTCATTAAACCATCGTAATGGCGGTTTAATAAATAAGAATTTACTTGCTGTATAGTGTCTATAGCAACTCCTACCATAATTAATAGGGAAGTTCCACCATAGAATAAAGCCCAACCTTGTTGCATTCCAATTAACTTAACCACTAACGCAGGCAAAACTGCTAAACCGGCTAAGAATAATGATCCTGGGAAAGTAATGTGTGACATTACGTTGTCAAGAAAATCACTTGTTTCATTTCCTGGGCGAATACCCGGAACAAAACCACCACTTCTTTTTAGATCGTCGGACATTTTGTTAGTAGGGACTGTAATTGCAGTGTAAAAATAAGTAAAGATTATAATTAAAAGTGCAAATACAACATTGTACCACAGGCCGAAAATGTCTTGAAAATTCGTTTCCATCCATACTCCAACTGAACTATCATCACCCATTAAACCACCAACATAAGCTGGAGCAAACATTAATGCTTGAGCAAATATGATTGGCATTACACCCGATGCATTTAATTTTAATGGAATGTATTGTCTTGATCCAACAGCAGCAGAGCTAGAGTCTGAACCAGATGTTCTTCGTGCATACTGAACTGGAATTTGTCTTACTGCTAATACAAGTAGAATAGATAATAAGATTACTACAACCCAAAGGATCATTTCAATTAAAATCATCATTAAACCACCGTTGTTTTCCGTTACTCTTGCTGCAAATTCTTGAGCAAAGGATAATGGAAGTGTAGCAATGATTCCTACCATAATAAGTAATGAAATACCATTACCAATACCTTTATCAGTAATTTTTTCTCCAAGCCACATAGCAAAAATAGTACCTGTAACTAGAATTGAAATAGAAGAAAACATGAATAAAGGTCCTTTACCGATAACAAATGCAGAATCTGGAACTCCAAGAGCACTTAATCCAAATAGATAAGCAGGAGCTTGAACAATACAAATACCAATAGTTAACCATCGTGTTATCTGATTGATCGTCTTACGACCACTTTCTCCTTCTTTTTGAAGTTTCTGAAGATAAGGAATAGCAATCCCCATTAACTGAACAACTATCGAAGCGGAGATATAAGGCATAATTCCTAAAGCAAAAACAGAAGCATTTGCAAATGCACCTCCTGTAAAAGCGTTAAGTATTCCTAATAAACCACCCCCGTCTGTTCTACTTGCCAAACTTGCTAACTGAACAGAATCTATACCAGGTAGAACAATTTGAGCTCCCAAACGATAAATCAAAAGGATCCCTAAAGTTAATCCGATTCGATTCCTCAATTCTTCAATTTTGTATATATTAACAAGGGTTTCTATAAACTTCTTCATTCTAATATTATAATTCTATAGCTTCACCTCCAGCTGCTTCGATAGCGGCTTTTGCAGTTGCTGTAAATTTATGTGCTGTTACCTTAAGAGCGCTTGTTAAAGTGCCTCTTCCTAGGATTTTAACAAGATCATTCTTAGTCGCTAATCTTAATTCAACTATCTGTTCTAAAGCTACTGAATCTGAAATTCTTTTTTCGTCAACTAGAGCTTGTAAAGTATCTAAATTGATTCCTGCATAGTCCTTACGGTTTATGTTTGTAAATCCAAACTTAGGAAGACGACGTTGTAAAGGCATTTGACCTCCTTCAAAACCAAGTTTTCTTGAATAACCAGAACGAGATTTAGCTCCTTTGTGACCACGAGCAGCAGTACCACCTTTACCAGATCCTTCTCCACGTCCTAGACGTTTCGCATTTTTTTGTACCGCTCCAGAAGCAGGTTGTAAGTTACTTAAATTCATTTTTATTATGATTTTAGGCTTCCGAAACGGAAACTAAATGTTCAACTTTTTTTATCATTCCAAGGATGTTTGGTGTTGCGTCATGAATGACTTCTTTACCAATTCCACGAAGACCTAACGCCTCAAGTGTACGCTTCTGATTTTGAAGACGCTTGATGCTACTTTTTACTTGTTTTACTTTTACTTTAGCCATTTGAAGGTAAATTATCCGTTAAAAACTTTATCTAATGAAATACCGCGTTGTTGAGCAACAGTAGAAGCATTTCTTAATTGAAGTAATGCGTCAAATGTAGCTTTAACAACATTGTGAGGGTTTGAAGATCCTTGAGATTTAGAAAGTACATTATGTACTCCTACTGCCTCTAATACCGATCTTACAGCTCCACCGGCAATAACTCCTGTACCTTCTGAAGCTGGCTTCAAGAATACACGTGCACCACCGAATTTTCCTTTTTGCTCGTGAGGAACAGTTCCTTTAGCAATTGGAATTCGAACTAAATTTTTCTTAGCATCTTCAACTGCTTTTGAGATTGCTTCAGCAACTTCTTTTGATTTACCAAGACCTTGTCCTACTACTCCGTTTTCATCTCCAACGACTACGATGGCAGAAAAACCAAATGCACGACCTCCTTTAGTTACTTTCGTAACACGTTGTACTCCAACTAAACGATCTTTAAGATCTAAACCTCCTGGCTTTACTAGCTCAACGTTTTTATAATTTTGTAACATCTTCCTATTTAGAATTTAAGTCCAGCTTCACGCGCACCTTCAGCTAGAGATTTAACACGTCCGTGATACAAGTATCCTCCACGGTCAAAAGTGACCTTAGTGACACCTGATTTAATAGCTTTTTCGGCAACTAATTTACCTACAGCTACAGCAGTGTTTGATTTGTTATCTTTATTTTCAATTTCTTTATCTCTTGAAGAAGCAGCAACTATTGTTTTACCAGTGGTATCATCAATTAATTGAGCATAAATTTCTTTATTACTTCTGTACACGGATAAACGTGGAGCCGCACTACTACCACTCACGGTCTTGCGAATACGCATGCGGATTCTTAATCTTCTCTTTTCTTTAGTTAACGCCATTGCTTTTGTCTTATGCAGATTTACCTGCTTTTCTTCTTAATTCTTCACCTACAAATTTAACTCCTTTACCTTTGTAAGGCTCTGGTGGTCGGAACGATCTAATTTTAGCGGCAACAAAACCAACTAATTGCTTATCGAACGAAGTTAATTTGATGATTGGATTCTTTCCTTTTTCAGAAATAGTTTCTACTTTAACCTCTGGAGCAACGTCCAATAGGATGTTGTGAGAAAAACCTAAAGCTAAATCTAATTTCTGCCCTTGATTGCTGGCGCGGTATCCTACACCTACCAACTCTAATTCTTTTGTAAATCCTTTAGAAACACCTTCAATCATGTTGGCTACTAATGCACGATATAAACCGTGTTTAGCTTTGTGCTCTTTGGATTCTGAATTCCTTTTAACAACGATGGTGTCGTCAGAAACTTCAAAAGAAACTCCACTGTAATCTTGCTCGAGTTCTCCTAAGTTACCTTTAACGACAACTTTGTCTGCTTGAATATCTACCGTTACACCGGCTGTGATACTGATCGGATTATTACCAATTCTAGACATTGTTTTTTTCTTTTATGATTTAATAAACGTAACACAATAATTCACCACCTACTTTTTCTTGCTTCGCTTGCTTCCCGGTCATTACACCATTTGAAGTTGAAACGATAGAAACACCAAGACCATTTAGAATTCTTGGAAGTTCAGTTGATCCAGCATACTTACGTAGACCAGGTGTACTGATTCTTTGAATCTTTTTAATCACAGGTTGTTTAGTAGTTTGATCATATTTCAATGCGATCTTGATGCTTCCTTGGTTGTTATCAGTTTCTTCAAACTTATAACTAAGGATATATCCTTGGTCGAAAAGAATCTTTGTGATCTCTTTTTTTATTTTTGAGGCAGGGATGCTCACCACTCGGTGACCAGCTGCACTTGCATTACGAATTCTTGTTAAAAAATCTGCTAACGGATCTGTATACATAGCTTCCTTATTTTATTACCAACTGGCTTTAGTTACACCTGGAATAAGACCATTATTGGCCATTTCTCTAAAAGTTACCCTTGATATGCCAAACTGACGCATATATCCTTTAGGTCTTCCGGTTAATTTACAACGATTGTGCATGCGTATAGGCGATGCGTTTTTTGGGAGTTTTTGAAGTCCTTCATAATCTCCAGCTTCTTTCAAAGCTTTACGCTTTTCAGCATATTTTGCAACAGTCTTAGCTCTTTTTACTTCACGAGCTTTCATTGATTCTTTAGCCATCCTAGATCTTTTTAAAGGGAAGTCCCAATTCGTTCAATAATGATTTCGCTTCTTTATCGGTACCAGCAGAAGTAACAAAGGTAATATCCATACCATTGATTTTGTTTACTTTATCGATGTCGATTTCAGGAAAAATAATTTGTTCTGTTATTCCAAGGTTGTAGTTACCACGTCCGTCGAACCCAGTAGCTTTAATTCCTCGAAAATCACGTACTCGTGGAAGAGCAACAGTTACTAGACGATCAAGAAATTCGTACATGCGATCACCTCTTAAAGTAACTTTAGCACCAATTGGCATTCCTTTACGTAATTTAAAAGAAGCAACATCCTTCTTAGAAATTGTAGAAACGGCTTTTTGTCCTGTAATTGTTGTTAACTCGTCTACTGCGTAGTCGATTAATTTTTTATCAGATACTGCAGCTCCAACTCCACGGCTGAGAACAATTTTCTCTAGGTTTGGAACTTGCATTACATTCTTATACCCAAACTCCTCGGTTAGGGCACTAACGATACGATCGTTAAATTCTTGCTTTAGTCTTGGTTGATAGCTCATAACTAAATTACTTCATTAGATTTTTTCGAAAATCTTACTTTTTGATCTCCCTCCATACGGTAACCTACACGTGTAGCTTGACCATCAGCGGTTAATAAAGTAAGGTTTGAAATTTGTATTGGAGCTTCCTTTTCTTGAATTCCTCCTTGAGGGTTTTCTGCACTTGGCTTAGCGTGTTTCTTTACAAGATTTACACCTTCAACAATTGCTTTGTTAGAGTCACGTAACACTTTCGCAACTTCACCTTCGGCACCTTTGTGCGCACCAGCGATTACTCGAACTTTATCTCCTTTTTTAATATTAATTTTATTCATGATCTTGAGTCTTAAAGCACCTCAGGTGCTAGTGAAACAATCTTCATAAACTGCTTGTCACGTAATTCACGGGCAACTGGCCCAAATACACGTGTTCCAATCATTTCTCCTGTTGGGTTCAATAACACGCAAGCGTTGTCATCAAAACGGATATATGATCCATCAGCTCTACGAACTTCTTTGGTGGTTCTAACTACAACTGCAGTAGCAACCTGTCCTTTTTTTACAGTACCTGAAGGTGAAGCTTCTTTTACTGTAACTACAATTTTGTCTCCAAGAGAAGCATATCTTCTTTTGGTTCCACCAAGTACTCTAATAGTAAGTACTTCTTTGGCTCCAGTATTATCGGCTACCTTTAACCTTGATTCTTGTTGTAACATCTTACTTAGCTCTTTCTAATATTTCTACAAGTCTCCAGCACTTTGATTTACTCAAAGGTCGAGTTTCCATGATTTTAACGGTATCACCGATGTTGCAATCGTTTGTGTCGTCGTGTGCAACATATTTTTTGGTCTTAAGTACAAACTTCCCATACATCGGGTGTTTTACTCGTTTAACTTCAGAAACAACAATAGATTTCTCCATTTTGTTACTGGTTACAACACCAATTCTTTCTTTTCTTAGATTTCTATTTTCCATTTTCTACTAAGCTTTCTTGTTCTCTTTCGGTTATAGCAGTAAGGAGACGGGCCACGACTTTGCGTGCGGCTCTGAGCTGCAATGGATTCTCTAGTGGAGTAATGGCATGTGCCATACGCATATCAGTCAATTGTTTTTGACTCTCTGCTAGCTTATCTCTTAAGTCCTCTAAAGAAAGGTTTTTTATTTCAGATTGTTTCATAATGCTTTCGCTGTTTTAAGCTTGAAAATCTCGAGCAACGATATATTTAGTTTTTACAGGCAATTTTTGTGCTGCAAGACGTAATGCTTCTTTTGCTACATCGTGAGGTACTCCCGATATTTCAAATAAAATACGTCCTGGCTTAACAACAGCAACGAAATATTCTGGCGCCCCTTTACCTTTACCCATACGCACTTCTAATGGCTTTTTAGTAATTGGTTTGTCCGGAAATATTTTTATCCATAGCTGACCTTCACGTTTCATATAACGAGTTGCAGCAATACGTGCAGCTTCGATTTGACGAGAAGTTATAAATTTCGCATCAAGTGACTTGATACCAAACATTCCATTTGAAAGCTGACTTCCTCTTTGCGCTAGACCTTTCATACGGCCTTTCTGTGCTTTACGGAATTTTGTTCTTTTAGGTTGTAACATGATTACCTACTTAATTACTTATTCAATTATTTTCTGCGTCGTTGACGTGAATTATTATTCTTTGCACCTCCAGGTGAATTCGTCTTTTTAGACATTCCAACTAAGGGTGAAAGCTCACGCTTTCCGTATACCTCACCTTTCATGATCCAAACTTTAATCCCTAATCTACCGTATGTTGTATGTGCTTCAACAAGTGCATAATCAATATCAGCTCTGAAGGTAGATAATGGAATTCGACCGTCTTTGTAAGTTTCTGAACGTGCCATCTCTGCACCGTTTAAACGACCTGAGATTTGAACTTTAATTCCTTCAGAATTCATACGCATCGCAGCTGCAATAGCCATCTTAATCGCTCTTCTGTAAGAAATACGGCCTTCGATTTGTCGAGCGATACTTGCTCCTACTAAACGTGCATCTAATTCTGGACGTTTGATTTCAAAGATGTTGATTTGAATTTCCTTAGAGGTAATTTTCTTCAACTCTTCTTTCAATTTGTCAACTTCTTGCCCGGCTTTACCGATAATAATTCCTGGACGAGCAGTAGTGATTGTTACCGTGATTAATTTAAGCGTACGCTCAATAATTACGTTCGAAACACTAGCCTTAGCTAAACGTGCATGAATATATTTACGGATCTTATAATCTTCAGCGATTTTATCGCCGTAGTCATTTCCACCATACCAGTTTGAGTCCCATCCACGGATGATTCCTAAACGTATTCCTATTGGGTTAGTTTTTTGTCCCATATTAGTTATCTAAATTGTTTGATCCTAAAACTAAAGTCACATGATTCGAACGTTTACGAATTCGATGTGCTCTTCCTTGTGGTGCTGGACGTAGTCGCTTTAACATACTTCCTCCGTCTACACGAATTTCCTTTACAAAAAGAGCTGCTTTTTCTATATCTCCGTCCTCATTTTTTGCTTGCCAGTTTGCAAGAGCAGAAAGTAAAAGTTTCTCTAATCTACGAGAAGCTTCTTTAGGATTAAATTTTAAAATAGCAAGTGCTTTGTTAACTTCTTCTCCTCTTACTAAATCTGCAACTAGTCGCATTTTACGAGGTGATGTTGGACAGTTATTTAGTTTAGCAAAAGCAAGCGATTTTTTCGCTTCTTTAATAGCTTCTGCTGCTAGTCTTTTACGATTTCCCATGAGCTATTATTTTTTACCTTTATTTTTGGCTCCACCATGTCCACGATACGATCGTGTTGGTGAAAATTCGCCAAGTTTATGTCCTACCATATTCTCTGTAACATATACAGGAATAAATTGTCTTCCGTTGTGTACTGCAATTGTTTGTCCCACGAAATCAGGAGTAATTAAAGAGGCACGAGACCATGTTTTAATAACTGACTTACTGTTTGACTCTACATTAGCCACTACCTTTTTTTCAAGGCTGTGGTGTACAAAGGGTCCTTTTTTTAATGAACGTCCCATAGTTGTTTATTTTTTTCTACGTTCGATAATAAATTTACTACTCGCTTTTGTCTTGGAACGCGTACGGAATCCTTTAGCAGGAACTCCATTACGGTTACGTGGGTGTCCTCCAGATGCACGGCCTTCACCACCACCCATTGGGTGATCGACAGGATTCATTGCAACAGGACGTGTACGTGGACGTCTTCCTAACCAACGAGAACGTCCGGCTTTACCCGAAACAAGTAATTGATGATCTGAGTTCGATACAGCTCCAATTGTAGCCATACAGGTTACTAAGATTAAACGTGTTTCTCCGGACGGTAATTTAACCGTTGCGTATTTTCCATCACGTGCCATTAACTGAGCAAAAGATCCTGCACTTCGTGCAATACTAGCTCCAGCTTCTGGACGTAATTCTATACAAGAAATAATTGTTCCTAGTGGTATAGCAGATAATGGAAGTGCATTTCCTACTTCTGGAGAGGCTGATGCTCCCGAGGAAACTTCTTGTCCTACCTGTAAACCATTTTGAGCGATGATGTATCGCTTCTCACCATCTTTGTATTGCACAAGTGCAATAAATGAAGTACGGTTTGGATCGTATTCAATCGATAATACTTCTGCAGTAACATCAAATTTGTTACGCTTGAAATCGATGATACGATATCTTTTCTTGTGACCTCCACCAACATGGCGCATGGTCATTTTTCCTGTGTTGTTTCTTCCACCACTACGCTTTTTCGGAGCCAACAAACTCTTCTCCGGCTTATCAGTAGTAATTGCGTCAAATCCATTTACTACTCTAAAACGCTGCGCGGGTGTTATCGGTTTTAATTTTCTAACTGACATGTGACGCTGTTAAAGATTACTATAAAAATCAATAGCATCCCCATCGGCAACCTGAATGATTGCTTTTTTGGTGCTATTTGTTTTTCCTTTTTGAAGACCTGTTTTGGTGTAACGTGTTTTACGCTCAGCACCATATCTTAAGGTTCTTACTTTTTCTACAGAAACTCCATAAGTTGCTTCTACTGCTTTCTTGATCTCTACTTTGTTAGAAGTAGTTGAAACAAGAAAAGTATAGCAATTGTTCATTTCGCTATCTGCTGTTGCTTTCTCGGTAATGATAGGCTTGATTAAAATACTCATAACGCTATGCTTTGTTCAAAAGGGTTTCTATTCCGGCAACTGCACTTTCAAATAAAACCAAACTGTTTGTATTGACTATTTTGTAAGTGTTTAATTCTGAGCTTGTTACTGCTTGAGAATGTTTTATATTGCGCGATGACAAATATACATTTTTATTTGGCTCAGCCAACACTACAACAGACTTTTTGTTTTCAAGTCCTAAAGACTTTAAAACATTAAGATAATTTGCAGTTTTTGGAGTGTCAAATTGAAAGTCTTCTAAAACGATAATTGCGTTCTCTTGAGCTTTAATTGTTAAAGCAGATTTACGCGCTAAACGCTTAACTTTCTTATTTACTTTTTGGCTATAATCACGAACTCGTGGACCAAAAACACGACCTCCACCTCTAAAAAGTGGATTTTTTATAGACCCTGCACGTGCTGTACCGGTTCCTTTTTGTTTTTTAATCTTACGTGTACTTCCTTTGATTTCACCACGTTCTTTGGCTTTATGAGTACCTTGACGTTTGTTTGCAAGATGTGATTTTACATCTAAATAAACAGCGTGCGTGTTAGGCTCAATACCGAAAACAGCTTCTGAAAGTTTAACTTTCCTTCCTGTTTCTTTTCCTTGAATGTCTACTACAGCTACTTCCATTATTTCTCAACGATTACATAAGCGTTTTTGTGACCAGGAACTGCTCCTTTAACAACAAGTAAGTTCTTTTCAGTAACTACTTTTAACACTTTTAAGTTCTGTACTTTTACTTTGTCAGTTCCCATTTGACCTGCCATACGCATTCCTTTGAATACACGTGCAGGATAAGAAGCTGCTCCAATTGATCCAGGTGCACGTAGACGGTTGTGCTGACCGTGGGTCGCTTGACCTACTCCGGCAAAACCATGACGCTTTACAACCCCTTGGAAACCTTTTCCTTTAGATATTCCTGATACATCAACAAACTCACCTTCTTTAAAAAGCTCAACTGTTAATGTGTCTCCTAATTTGTACTCTTCTTCAAAATCTTGGAATTCAACGACTTTCTTTTTAGGTACAGTGTTGGCCTTTTTGAAGTGCCCAAGAGCAGCGTTAGTTGCTCTCTTTTCTGCCTTGTCATCGAAACCAA